>JABXNS010000126.1_pt1 | contig 20887 bp, 18 predicted proteins | sample 7301101 | NCBI WGS metagenome assembly JABXNS01 (sample SAMN14449646, study PRJNA615230) | soil metagenome | isolation source: soil from bare, unvegetated metal-rich iron-sulfur acidic spring small-cell... | place: Canada: Paint Pots Mound, Kootenay National Park, BC | collected 2017-05-25 | reverse complement strand
ACGAAATCGTGGCCGTGAAAGCCGCCTGTGGACCGGTGCATCTGAAAGTCATCCTCGAAACCGGCGAGCTCGGCAGCTACGACGCGGTGCGGCGCGCCAGCGATCTCGCGCTCGAGGCCGGCGCAGATTTCATTAAGACCTCGACCGGAAAGGTCGGGACAAATGCGACGTTCCCGGTCGCCGTAACGATGTGTGAAGCGATCCGCGATTATGCGCGGCGCACCGGACGCCGTGCCGGCCTGAAAGTGGCGGGTGGCGTGCGCACCACCAAGCAGGCGATGACATACCTGGTCATCATCAAGGAAACGCTCGGCGAATCGTGGCTGACGCCCGACCTTTTTCGCATCGGCGCGAGCTCACTATTGGACGATCTGCTGATGCAGTATGAAAAAGAACTGACCGGCCATTATGCCGGCCGCGACTACTTTCCGATGGATTAAGGAGCCTGCCGAACTAAATGGCGATTTTCGAGTACGCGCCGGCGCCGGAAACGACCAAAACGCCGATTCGCGAGCAATACGGACTCTTTATCGATGGTAAGTGGACTGCTCCACGCACCGGGCAGTACTTCGACACGGTAAATCCCGCTACCGAAGAGACGCTGGCCCGCATCGCCTACGCCGGCCAAGAGGATGTCGACAAAGCGGTGCGCGCCGCGCGCAAGGCCTACGACAAGTACTGGCGTAAGATGCGCCCCGCCGATCGCGCCAAATATATCTACCGGATCGCGCGCGCCATTACGGAACGCTCGCGCGAACTCGCCGTGCTCGAGACGATGGACGGCGGCAAACCGATTAAGGAGTCGCGCGACTTCGACATCCCCCTCTCGGCGGCACACTTCTTCTACTATGCGGGCTGGGCCGACAAGCTCGAGTGGGCGATGCGCGCGGGCGAGGAGCCCAAACCGATCGGCGTCGCAGGGCAAATCGTACCATGGAACTTCCCGCTGCTTATGGCCGCTTGGAAGCTTGCCCCGGCGCTGGCCTGCGGCAATACGATCGTTTTGAAGCCCGCGGAGACAACGCCACTGACTGCGCTCGCGCTGGCGCAAATTGCCGCCGAGGCCGACCTTCCGCCGGGCGTGCTCAACGTCGTGACCGGCGACGGCGCTACCGGCGCCGCCTTGGTAGGGCACGAAAACGTCGACAAGATTGCGTTCACCGGATCGACCGAGGTCGGAAAAGCGATCCAAAGGTCCACTGCCGGTAGCGGAAAGCGGCTGACGCTCGAGCTCGGCGGAAAAGCCGCCCACATCGTTTTCGCGGACGCGCCGATGGATCAAGCGATCGAAGGCATCGTCAACGGTATCTATTTCAATCAGGGACACGTCTGCTGTGCCGGATCGCGCCTGCTCGTCGAAGAGAGCGCGCACGAAGAGATCGTCGTGCGCCTAACGGACCGCATCCAAACGCTTCGTCTGGGAAATCCACTCGATAAGAATACCGATGTCGGCGCCATCAACTCAAAGATGCAGCTCGACAAAATCAAGGAGCTCGTCGGCAGCGGCGTCGACGAAGGCGCAACGCTCGTGCAGCAATCGTGCGTGCTGCCCGAGCGCGGGTATTTCTTTCCGGCTTCTTTTTTCACGAACGTTCAGCAATCGCACCGGATCGCGCGCGAGGAGATTTTTGGTCCGGTACTTTCAATCCTCACATTCAGAACTCCCGAAGAAGCGGTGGAAAAGGCCAATAACACCCCTTACGGCCTCTCTGCGGGAATCTGGACCGACAAAGGCAGCAAGAATATGTACATCGCGCAGTATTTGCGCGCAGGCGTCGTGTGGTGCAACACGTTCAACCAATTCGATCCGAGTTCGCCTTTTGGCGGCTATCGCGAATCCGGATTTGGACGCGAGGGTGGCGTCCACGGGTTACGTGAGTACCTGGCCCACTGACCCTCGCGTATTCGAGTCGCTCTTCGAGGCTACGCCTAGCGCGATCTTCGCGCTCGATCGCGCCGGCCGCGTTGTCGCCGCAAATGCAGCCGCTTCACAACTAACCGGCTATTCTCAGGAAGAGTTGGTCGCACTCGATATTTCCCAACTCGCGCAAGATTCGATACAATTCGTGAGCGCTGCGCTGGCCGCGGCCGAAAAACGCGAAGCCAGCTCGGCCGAGATGGATCTGGTTCGGCAGGACGGTTCGCTGGTGCCGGTGCAAGTGACGACTATCCCGATCCTCGCCGGAAAACAGGCCGGCGGCGTTTTCTTCCGCGTGGAGGAGGCGCACTATCTCACGGAGATGCGGCGCACGCGCGCGCACATGCGTACGCTGGCGTACTACGATTCACTGACGGGTTTGCCCAATCGCATCTTCTTTCAGGAGCGTTTGCGCGATTCGCTCGAACACGCCCCCGGACAGGTGCCGTGCGTCGCGTTGCTGTTTCTCGACGTCGATCGTTTCAAAGACATCAATGACACACTCGGCCACGCGCTCGGCGATCGCTTTCTGCAGCTGGTCGGCGAACGGCTCGTATTGCTGGTCAAGAATCGCGGGGTGGTGGCGCGGCTCGGCGGTGACGAGTTCGTCGTGCTCATTTCGAAATGTTCGGGCGCCCAAGAAGTACGCGACCTCGCCGAGCAGCTGTTGACGAGCGCCGATCAGCCCTATCGCATCGAGGGTTATGAGCAATTCATCACAACCAGCATCGGCATTGCGCTTTATCCCGAGCACGGACGAAACGATCAGGTACTTATAAAGAATGCCGACATCGCCATGTACCACGCCAAGGAACAAGGCCGCAACGCGTATTTCTTTTACGACGAGTCGCTGGAGGCTCCGATCCGCAGCCGCCTCGCGCAAGAGAAGCAGTTACGCGGAGCCCTCAAACACGAAGAGTTCGTGTTGCAGTATCAGCCAATCTGGCGGATTAGCGACGGCAATCCCATCGTCGCCGTGGAAGCGCTCATACGCTGGAACCATCCGACGCAGGGCATGCTGGCCCCCGACGCGTTCATTCCGGCCGCCGAAGCCAGCGGCCTCATCGTACCCATTGGTGAGTGGGTCGAGCGCACGGCCGCGGGGCGCATGCGCGATTGGCAAGAGCGCTTCGGATTCATGGTCCTTGCGATAAATATTTCGGCGCGGCAGTTCCATCAGCGCGACTTGTGCGAACGCTTGATGGCGATCGTTACGGAAGCCGGCTTGACCCCGCAGGCGATCGAGGTGGAGATCACCGAGAGCATGGCGCTCTTCGACGCCGAGTATGCGGTGGAAACGATCCATGCGCTCAAGCACATCGGCACGCAGATTGCGATCGACGACTTTGGGACAGGTCACTCCTCGCTCAATTACCTGCGCAGGTTCGATGCCGATCACATCAAAATCGACCGTTCGTTTGTGGCCGGCATCGGCGGACCTGGCAGCGACGATACCATCGTCAAGGCCATCGTCGCGATGGGACATAGTTTGGGTTTAAAGATCATCGCGGAAGGCGTTGAGACCCGCGAACAGTACGAATTCTTGCGCGCACAGGGGTGCGATTTGGTGCAAGGGAATCTCTTTGCCCCGCCGATGGACCCCCAACAGCTCGAGATCTTGTTGGCGGGTAAGAGAGTGAATGCGTGATAGGCCAGGCTGAAAAGCTCGATCGCGAGGCGCTCGCGAATTGGTACCGGCGCAACCGGCGGCGATCGGCCGGCCTTTTCGCTTTGATCGCTCCATCCGCGTTGTACGAACGCCCGATTCCTCTGCGCCATCCGTTTGCATTTTACGAAGGGCATCTGCCGGCGTTCAGCTATCTCGTCCTAAACGAACGCGCCTTGGGCGAGCCGCCGCTCGATGCCCGGCTCGAAAAGATCTTCGAGCGCGGAATAGATCCTGCTTCCACAGGCGATGCCGGCCGTTTCGAGCGCAGCGATTGGCCGGCCAGAAATAAAATCGCGGCTTTTGGCCACGCGTGCGACGATCGCGTTCTCGCCGCCATCGCGCGTGCCCAGCTGGTCAATTCCGACGTTCCGCAGCTGGTCCGCGGACAAGCGATCTATAACATATTAGAGCACGAACCGATGCATCACGAAACGCTGGTCTATCTCATTCACCAGCTGGCACAGAGCCAAAAACGTCCCGTCACGCAGACGCATCGCGATCCGCAGGCTCCGGCGAACGATTTCGTTGAAATCACGAGTGGAATCGCGACCCTGGGAGTGCGGCGTGACGCGGTGCGGTTCGCCTGGGACAATGAATTCGACGAACACCAAATCGCCGTCAAAGCATTCGCGGTACAGCGTTTTCCGGTAACTAACGGCGACTACCGCGAATTCGTCAACGCCGGCGGGGCGCTTCCGCCGTTTTGGATCGAGCGCGACGGCGAGCTCAGGTTGCGCGGCGTCTTCGAGGATCTTCCGCTGCCGTTGTCGTGGCCGGTATATGCTCGCCATGCCGACGCCCAGGCATACGCGCAATGGAAGGGCGCGCGGCTGGCGAGCGAACCTGAGTATCATCGCGCCGCGTTCGGTACGCCGCAAGGCGATGAACGATCTTTCCCCTGGGGAAACCAACCGCCGAGCGCTCAACACGGCAATTTTGGCTTCGAACGGTACGATCCGGAGCCGGTCGACTCGCACCCGGCGGGCGCGAGCGCCTGGGCTGTCCACGACTTGATCGGCAACGGCTGGGAATGGACGAGCACGACATTCGGCCCGTTTCCGGGATTCGAACCGATGGCGAGCTATCCGCAGTACAGCGCGGACTTTTTCGACGGGAAACATTTCGTGATGAAAGGTGCTTCGCCCGTCACGGCACTCGAGCTCATCCGGCGCAGCTTCCGCAATTGGTTTTACGGAGAGTATCCATACATGTACGCGAAGTTCCGGCTGGCGCTCGACCGGTGAAAACCCCTATCACGGTCGCGTATGGGGACGGAATCGGCCCCGAAATCATGGACGCTACGCTGCGCATCATTGCGAAGGCGGGCGCCCAGCTCGAGCTGGAGCGAATCGAAATCGGCGAAAGTGTCTACTCGCGCGGCATCAGCAACGGCATCGAGGAGAGCTCCTGGGACTCGCTCCGGCGCACGAAAGTCTTTCTCAAAGCGCCGATCACGACGCCCCAAGGCGGCGGCTTCAAATCCTTAAACGTCACCGTCAGAAAAACGCTCGGCATGTACGCGAACGTTCGGCCATGCGCGTCGCTTCATCCCTATGTTTCGACGAAACATCCGAAGATGAATCTCGTGATCGTTCGCGAGAACGAGGAAGACGTCTACGGCGGGATCGAGCACCGCCAGACTGAGCAAGTGACCCAGTGCCTCAAGTTGATTTCGCGGCCGGGCAGCGAGCGGATCGTGCGTTACGCTTTTGAGTACGCACGCGCGAACAAGCGTAAGAAAGTGACGTGCTTCACCAAAGACAACATCATGAAGATCACCGACGGCTTGTTCCACAAAGTCTTCGACGAGATCGCCAAAGAATATCCGGACATCGAGAACGAACATTGGATCGTCGATATCGGCGCCGCCAAGTTGGCGGACACACCGGAGGCCTTCGACGTCTTGGTCATGCCGAATCTCTACGGCGACGTGCTCTCCGACGTCGCCGCGCAGATTACGGGCTCGGTGGGCTTGGCCGGATCCGCGAACATCGGCGATCACTGCTCGATGTTCGAGGCGATTCACGGCTCGGCGCCGCGGCGTGCGGGCCAAAATCTCGCCAACCCTTCCGGCCTCTTTCATGGTGCACTGCTCATGCTCTCGCACATCGGGCAAGGCGAAGTCGCCGAACGTGCCCACAATGCGTGGCTGCGAACCATCGAAGACGGCATCCATACGTACGACATTTATAAGGATGGTGTCAGCAAAGAAAAGGCCGGCACGAAAGAATTCGCATCGGCCGTGATCGCGCGGCTCGGCCAATCACCGCAACATCTTGCGCCGGCCGAATACGCGAAGGACGCGCACATGAACGTCGCGGCCCGCGCCGCCGGGCTGCGCGCCGCAAAAAAACACGTCGGCGTCGACGTCTTCATCGATTTTCCGGATGGCAATCCCGACACTATCGCCAAGCGTTTAAACGCACTCGAGGCCGGCGGCGCGAAGCTTACCGTCATCACCAACCGCGGCACGAAGGTGTGGCCCGGTGGAAATCCCGATACGTTCTGGAGCGACCACTGGTCGTGCCGCTTCGAGAGTAAGGATGGTTTCTCGAGCCGCGATGTCGCCACAATCGTCGGCGCGATGAGCGATGGGGGGTTCGACATCGTCAAAACAGAGGGTCTTTACACGTTCGACGGCAGCCGTGGCTACTCGTTAGCGCAAGGCGAGTAGCGCTAGCGCACCTTCCTTTTTTTGAAAGCCGCCCAAACGGTGCGCAAGCTGAAAAGAAACGCAATCGCCACGACCGGCCAGAACGCGTAGCCAATCCGGCGTCCCCGGCCCGAAGGGTGATAGATCAGCATGACGATCGCCAGGCCCACGATGCTGGCCGAGGCCAAGAGCGTCGCGTTGGTCGTTTCGACCGCGCGTTCGAATCTTGCCAACGCGCGATCGAGGTCTTCCACGCGCGTCCATACCCGCAAATTGTCTCGCTCGATTTTCGGCAGCGCGCGATCCGCGCGGCAGATCGATGCTCAATTCGGCCGCGTCGAGTGCCGTGTTGCGAATGTTCCCAGCCCAGTCCTGATCGCCGATTCTCTGATAGAGATGTTTTCTGAAACACAAACCTCGGCTTTAACCGCCTTTGCCGCCCGAGCCGTGCTGCTCGAGCAAATCCACCATATCGTTGGCATGCTCTTCTTCTACGGCAAGTATTTCTTCGAGCATGCGGCGCGTGGTCGGATCGTTGTCGCCGAAAAAGCGAACCATCTCGCGATAGGATTCGATGGCGACGCGTTCGGCGACGAGATTTTCCTTGATCATGTCGACCAAGTTATCGCCTTCTTTGTATTCGGAATGGCTTCGTGTCGCCAGGCCTTCAGGGCTAAAATTTGGCGCGCCGCCGAGCTGCGTGATGCGCTCGGCGATCATATCGGCATGTTGCTGCTCTTCGTTTGCATGCTGCAAGAATTCGCCGGCGACGGAATCCTTCGCGATGCCTTTCGCCATATAGTAATGGCGTTTGTAGCGCAGGATGCAGATGATTTCGGTCGCAAGCGCAGTGTTGAGTATCTCTACGGCCTGGTCTATGTCGCCCTTATAATCGCTCGTAACCGAGCCGCGCATCATATTCTCGCGCGCCCGGCGGCGCAGCTCTTTTACGTCGGATAAAAACGGTTTTGTAGTGCTCACCCCAGCTGCCATACCTCATAGGGTCCCGGCTCCCCTGCGTCGTAGCTCGCTCTATGGCCAAGCACGATCAGGCGCGGCTCGCCGTGCGAAAGATGTACAAACTGTTCATCAACGGCGCATTCGTGCGTTCCGAATCCGGCCGCAGCGATCCGCTGTGGGACGGCTCGGAATTCGGCGCAAACGTCGCGCGCGGCTCGCGCAAAGACGTGCGCGACTCAGTCGTAGCGGCCCGCACGGCACAACCCAAATGGCTCGCCACAACGCCGGCGACACGCGGCCTGATTCTCTACCGCCTGGCCGAAATGATGGAGGCGCGCCACGACGAGCTCGTCGATCGCGTGCGCGAAGGCGGCAACCTTTCGGGGGCTGATGCGGAAAAGGAAGTCGTGGCTGCCATCGATCGCGTCATTTGGTACGCAGGCTGGTGCGATAAGTATAACGCGCTGCTTTCAACGCGAAATCCAGTCGCAGGGCCGCACTTCAACTTTTCCACTGCCGAGCCGACGGGCGTGGTCGGCATACTCGCGCCCGACGAGCCGGCGCTGCTCGGCTTGGTTTCGGTGCTCATGCCGGCGCTGGTTGCATCAAACTCGGTCGTGCTCGTCGCCTCCGAGAAGGATCCGCGCACGGCGGTAGTCTTCGCGGAAGCGCTCGCAACGAGCGATATTCCGGCCGGCGTCGTGAACATTCTGACCGGCTTGCGTAGCGAGTTGGGGCCGGTACTCGCCAAGCATATGGACGTGAACGCGATCGGCTTTGTCGACGGCCCCCTCACGACGGAGTTGCAACGATTCGCCGCCGACAACGTTAAACGCACGCATGTCTTTCACCGACAAGAGCGCGACGACTGGTTCTCGCCGGGCGCGCAGAGTTTGGACGATATCGCAACCTACAGCGAAATAAAAACGATCTGGCACCCCGCGGGCATCTAACGGTATCGTACTGTAATGGGAAATGGGCCGAAGGCCGGGGGCCCCATGCGCTTTGCGTATGGGGGGCGTGGAGCGGGCGGCGCGGATACGCCTTTAAATGACCCCAAAATGCTCTGCATTCTGGGGAGAGGTGGTCGAGTGGTCGAAGGCACTCGCTTGGAAAGCGAGCAGACGTGAAAGCGTCTCGAGAGTTCGAATCTCTCCCTCTCCGAACTGAAAAAAGCTCGGCATTGCTGCCGGGCTTTTTATCTCACGATAGCGACTCTTCGGTTTCTTCCATGGAATGCGCCAGCCAGAAATCGAATGACGCGCGCGCTTGCGCCTCCAGCATGAGATCGCCCTTGACAACCTCACGATGAAGTAACTGCTCTAATGTCGCGCGCCCGCCGTAGTTCGTATCCATAACGAGATCGGCCTTACGTAGATGCTGCATCAATTGCGGTGGCAGGCTGGTTTTCGGCGGCAGCGTGGAAAGCACGATCTCCGGACCGTCGTCGGGCCAGCGTTGGGCTTCGAAACGTTCGCACAAGGCAGTTACCTTGTCGTGATCGCGCCCCCAGATAAACGTGTATGCATCCGTCTCATGCAGCTGCGCGAGAATCGCACGAGCCGTAGCTCCGGTGCCCAGAATGCCGATGCGTTCGAGCGCCACCGGTTGTCCGAGCACCGTTTCTAACGCCGTACGCGCGCCGATGCCGTCGGTGTTGCTGCCGCGAACTTTGCGTCCGAAGAAGATTGTGTTGACCGCTCCGGCCATGCGCGCATCTTCATCCAGCCATTCGCACGCGCCAAGGACTTCATCTTTTAGCGGCGTCGTAACGTTGGCGCCCGTGTATCCTTCGGCGCGTAACTTGTGGAGAGCTTCGGCTCCTTCGCCACTCGCAACGCGTATTGCGGTATAGGTCCCTTCAATCCCGGCTTCTTCGAGAAACCGCTCGTGCAGCTCGGGACTTCGGCTGTGCTCGACGGGATCGCCGATCAGCGCGAGCTTCACCGGCGGCGCTGCGGCAGCACGAACCGCTCGAGCATTCGGAACATTTTGGTAATGGGAAAATCGCGCGTTTCGATCGGTTCGGTCAGGATCGTATAGAGGTTCCCGCAGAGCTTCGCTCCGAGCACGTCAGTGAAAAACTGATCTCCCACAACGGCGACCTGCTTGCGCGGCAGTCCTAGTAGTTTGAGGGCGCGTAAAAAGCCGAAAGGCAGCGGCTTGAGCGCGTTTGGGATGCAACCGATTCCGAGATTGGACGCTACCCCCCGAGCTCGGTCACAGAAATTGTTCGAAACCATCACCATCAAGAAGCCTCGATCGTGCGCCTGCGCGATCCAAGCCAGGTGCTCAGCCGCGAGTTCGGTCTGTCCGAAGCCCAGCAGGGTGTTGTCGAGGTCGATAATCAGGCCGCGGAAACCGGCAGCGTTCAGCTCGGCTAGCGGAATATCGTGAAGCCTAGGGACGTAGCGGTCAGGACCGAGCATCCGCGTGCGTTTGGGCCATTTCTCCTCGCTATCCTCGGAAGTTTCCACAGCCCCTTCACCGTCCCAACAGCCTGTCCACCAATAGAGGCTAGCCATTACACAGGTTTTTGCCCTTCTGGACAGATTGCCCACAAGGACCCTAAGCACTATATCTTGTATCCGGGTTCTCTCAGTAGTACAATTTATGGGCACGCCTGGCGGTTCCAACCGTTCTTAACCGAACAGGTGTTCGATACGATCGCACAGTATTACACGGGTCCTCTCTAGTGGAGCAAGGAGCCTCGATGAAGTTCCGCCGCGTCTATTCGGCCCCCGGCGACCCCTACGCCGGCCTCACATTCGAACCCCGAACCTCACGCATCGTCAACCCGGACGGCTCGGTGATTTTCGAGGCCGAGGACGTCATGGTCCCGACCGGCTGGAGCCAGGTCGCGACCGACGTGCTTTCCCAGAAGTATTGCCGCAAGGCGGGAGTTCCCAAGGAACTCAAACGCGTACCCGAAGAGGGCGTGCCCGAGTGGTTGTGGCGCTCCGAGCCCACCGACGATTCCGAATTCGGATCCGAGCGCGATTCGCGCGAGGTCTTCAATAGACTCTCCGGCTGCTGGACGTACTGGGGCTTCAAGCACGGCTACTTCGACTCCGACCAAGACGCGCAAGTCTACTACGACGAGATGTGCGCGATGCTCGCACGCCAAATCGGCGCGGCTAATTCACCCCAATGGTTTAACACCGGGCTCCATTGGGCTTACGGCATCTCCGGGCCCGCTCAAGGCCACTACTTTGTCGATCCGAAAACGAAGGAGCTCACGCGATCTGCCAATGCTTACGAGCATCCAGCCCCACACGCGTGTTTTATCCAAAGCGTCAACGACGATCTCGTCAATGAAGGCGGCATCATGGACCTGTGGGTTCGTGAAGCGCGCATCTTTAAATTTGGAAGCGGAACGGGTTCCAACTTCTCCGCACTGCGCGGCGAAGGCGAGAAACTTTCAGGAGGCGGTTCGAGCTCGGGACTGATGTCGTTTCTGCGCGTCGGCGATCGGGCGGCCGGTGCAATTAAGTCCGGCGGAACGACGCGACGCGCAGCCAAAATGGTTTGCCTCGACTTAGATCATCCGGACATCGAGCAGTTCATTAATTGGAAGGTTCGCGAAGAGCAGAAAGTATCGGATCTCGTAACCGGATCGATCACCTGCGAAAAACATCTGAACGCGATCATGAAGGCGGCGCACGACGAAACCGTCCCGGAGGACGCTCGCCTCGATCCGACGCTCAATGCTGCTCTCAAAGCCGCGATCCGCGCGGCGCTATCCGCCGGCATCCCACAGGCTAACGTTCAGTACGCGCTCGATTTTGCGAAACAGGGCTACAAGCATCTCGAGATCGAGACGTACGATACGAACTGGGATAGCAAGGCCTATGGCACGGTTTCCGGACAGAATTCAAACAATTCCGTTCGCATCCCGAACAGCTTTTTCGAGAAGCTCGACGAGAATGAGAACTTTGACTTAATCGGTCGCACCGATGGGCGCGTTACAAAGTCCGTTCCCGCAAACGATCTTTGGGAAAACATTGCCGTCTCTGCCTGGCAATGCGCCGATCCCGGAACACAGTACGACACAACGATTAACGAGTGGCATACGTGCCCCGCTGACGGCCGCATAAACGCGAGCAACCCCTGCGTTACTGCCGATACGCTAGTCGCGACGGCGGACGGCCCGCAGCGAATCGGCGAGCTGGTGGGCAAGGCTGCGTTCGTCATTGGCAGCGACGGAAAACCGCATTTCGTCAACCGTATTTTCCCGACGGGTGAAAAGCCGGTCTACCGGCTTGAGACTGCCAGCGGCTATGAACTGGACCTGACGCGCGACCACCTCGTGCTAACAGCGAATCGCGGCGACGTACCGGCTGCCGAACTTGCGCCCGACGACGAGATTTTATTGGCTGGCTCAGGCTTTGGGCCGGAAGGCATGCAAGAGAATCTTGCATTTTCTATCGGTGTGGCTGTTGGAGACGGCTGTATTACGAACGCTACGAAACCCGGCCTAATCATTACGGTGAGCGCCGATGAGGCACCGATTCTTGATGACGTGGTTGCTGCCATCGCCGATGAGAAAGAACTCACGGCTGTGGATGGTCGCGGTCGACGCGCCACAACCATTACGGCCCCTTCAGCCGGCGGTTGCCGCATTACTGTCGGCAACGCGGAAATATTGGCTAGGTTTAGGCGCTATGCGGTCCTCAATGCGGGAAGCGTTGGGAAACGGTTTACTGACGACATTTATCGCCTAAACAAAGAGTCGACAGCGGCGATGCTGCGTGGACTTTTCACTGCGGACGGTACAGTTGCACATTACGGCGAGAAATCGCAATATGTCTCCCTTGGGTCTTGCTCGCTGCCTCTCCTACAGCAGGCGCAGCATCTGCTTCTATCCTTTGGAATCAAGTCCAAACTCTACAAGAACCGCAGAAGCGGTAAATTGATAAACAGTTGCCCCGATGGCCACGGGGGCTATAAGGATTACTCTGTCCTACAGACGCACGATCTTAGAATTTCGCGTAGCTCACGTGTGCTTTTCGAAAAGGAAATTGGTTTTCACGCAGCGTCCGCTAAGTCTGCGCGGTTGCGGCGGGTCAATCAGATGGTGACGACTTACAACGACCGGTTGAGCGATCGCGTTGTGAGCCTTGTTCCACTTGGAATGAAGCCGGTCTTCGATCTCACTGAGGCCGACACCGAGCATTTCATCGCAAATGGACTCGTGGTGCACAATTGCAGCGAATACATGTTCCTAGATGACACGAGCTGCAATCTTTGTAGCTTAAATCTTGTGAAATTCGAGAACGAAAAGGGCGATTTCGATGTACAACGTTATGCCGAGGCATGTCGCATTTGGACGTTCACGCTCGAGATAAGCGTGCTGATGGCGCAGTTCCCAAGCAGGGTGATCGCGCAAAAATCGTACGACTTCCGCACCCTCGGACTTGGTTATGCGAATCTCGGCACGCTTCTCATGCGCATGGGATTACCGTACGATTCCGAGGAGGCATTCGGCTGGTGCGGCGCTATCACCGCGCTGATGACGGCCGCTGCATACCGCTGTTCGGCTGAGATGGCGCAGCAACTCGGCGCGTTCCCTCGCTACTCGCAAAACGCTTCCGACATGCTGCGCGTTATCCGCAATCATCGGCGCGCCGCGTATCAGGCCCCAGACGAGGACTACGAAGGGCTCGCGATCAGGCCGACGACTCACGAGCCGACGTTATTCACGCAAAAGGCCTGGGCGCTCGCTCGTAAGCTGTGGGACGACGCGCTTTCTATCGGTGAAGTCGCCGGCTACCGTAATGCGCAAGTAACGGTCATCGCGCCAACCGGCACGATCGGCTTAGTAATGGATTGCGATACGACCGGCATCGAGCCTGACTTCGCGCTGGTTAAATTCAAAAAGCTCGCTGGCGGCGGATACTTCAAGATCGTCAATCAGTCCGTCGAGTCGGCCTTGCGCAAACTGGGCTACAACGAAGACCAGATCGCGGAAATTGAAACCTTCGCAAAGGGAACCGGCACGCTCGAAGGCGCGCCGCACGTCAACCCCGCCACACTCAAAGCCAAGGGCTTCGACGACGAAGCCGTAGCCCGCGCCGAAAAAGCGCTCCTCGGCGCCTTTGAGCTCGAGTTTGCTTTCAATAAATATTCTCTGGGCGAGGAGTTCTGCGAAGAGCGCCTGGCGTTAACCGATGCGCAGCTCAATGACTGGAATTTTTCGCTGCTGCGCGACGGTTTGGGCTTTACGCAACAGCAAGTCGAGGAGGCGTCGGACGTCATCTGCGGCCGCATGACCCTCGAAGGCGCGCCGCATCTTAAAGACGAGCACCTCTTCATCTTCGACTGCGCCAACCCGTGCGGCAAGCACGGCATGCGTTTCATCCGCCCGCTCGCGCATATCGACATGATGGCTGCCGCTCAGCCTTTCATCAGCGGCGCGATCTCGAAGACCATCAACCTGCCGCAGACCGCAACAATAGGCGACGTCAAAGAAGCTTACCGTTACGCATGGGAACGTATGATTAAGGCAGTCGCGCTGTATCGCGACGGGTCGAAGCTCTCGCAGCCGCTCGCTGCTACATACGATGTCGGCGGCGAAGCGGGCGAGAAAGAACTCGTGCCGGCGCCCTACCAGCATCCGCTGCAGATTGCCGAACGCATCGTCTATCGCTACATCGCCAAGCGGCGCCGCATGCCCGAACGGCGCAGCGGCTACACGCAAAAGGCGATCGTCGGGGGCCACAAAGTCTATTTGCGCACCGGCGAATACGACGGCGGGCAGCTCGGCGAGATCTTCATCGATATGCACAAAGAAGGCGCCGCCTTCCGCTCGCTGATGAACAACTTCGCAATCGCCGTTTCGCTCGGATTACAACACGGCGTGCCGCTAGAAGAGTTCGTCGATGCATTCACGTTCACGCGCTTTGAACCAAACGGTCCCGTGGTCGGCCACAATCACATCAAGATGGCCACATCGATCCTGGACTACATCTTCCGCGAACTGGCCGTCAGTTATCTCGGCCGCTACGAGCTCGCGCACGTGCAGCCCGAAATGGACATGGACTCAATGGGACCGGTGCGCGAGGAAATCTTCTTCGGCGAAGAAGCGGGCGAAGTGCAGTACGTCACCGCGGGGGTTAGCGAGAAAATGCATCCGACGAGCACGCATCTACGTCCGACGGCATCCGCTCCCCACGCGCAAACGCTCGGCGTCGTCGAGCGCGTGATCGAAAGCCCTGGAAACGCGCCGGCCATGTCAACCGCCGGTACGGCGACGGCAGTATCTGCTAAGACCTCGCAAGTCAGCGCCGCGAAAGCTAAAGGCTACACTGGAAACGCGTGCTCTGAATGCGGGCAGCTCACCATGGTGCGAAACGGTTCTTGTGAAAAGTGCGACTCTTGCGGAGCAACGAGCGGCTGTAGCTAAAACTGTCCGGTGCCTATCTCTTCTTCTTTCCCGATGAGTTAAGCTTTAGAGCCGCGCGGATGAGATTCTTGAAAGCTGATTCATTGATCTTTTCGCCCTCATGAATATCGATGGCGCGCCTGACATTTCCGTCCAGACCGGCATTGAAGATGTGCTCAGGATCCCTCAGCGCAGCGCCCTTGTAAAACGTCAGCTTCACATGATCCTTGTATGATTCACCGGTGCAGATGCCCCCATTGTGAGACCAAACCGGAACGCCCCTCCATTTCCATTCTTCGATGATTCCTGGATCCGCCTCTCTGATGAGCTTGCGCACGCGGGCAAGCGTTTTCCCGCGCCAGTCGCCAAGCTCTGCGATTCTCTCACTGATGAGCTGCGAGGGTGTTCTTGCCAGCTTCTCGCCTGCTTTCCTATTCATTGTATCCCTTCCATCGAACTATGCGCTAATCGCCAGAATTATTGGCGTTAGTTGTGGCGCTCTACGGCTATAACTACTTTCCCGCGAGCGTGCCCGTCGGCCAGATACCGGATAGCCTCAGACACTTCGCTTAACGGGTAACGCCGGTCAATGACTGGCGTTACTTTGCCGGCCTCCATGAGCTCACAAATGAACGTAAGGTCCCGTTTGTTCGGCCTTGCGATAAACGTGGCAAACTTCTGGCTGCCGAACCGTGACACTACCATTGGTTTAATCATCGTTGCCAGGAGACCAAGGGTCGACATTGTCTTGGGTGCTCCGGCAATGACGCATATGCCATTGAAGTTTAAGGCGCGTCCTAATTCCGCCAACGAATGGTTCCCGACGCAATCGAGAATAAGGTCGTAGCGCTGCCCGCTCGTGGTGAAATCTTCCCGGGTGTAGTCAACGACGCGGGCGGCACCGATCGAGAGTACCGTTTCCGAATTTCTCGTACTGCATACGCCGGTGATATCTGCGCCAAACGACCTCGCGATCTGCACGGCGAACGTGCCGACGCCGCCCGACGCACCGTTAATCAGTACCCGCTGACCCGGCCCGATCCGGCCCTTGTTGCGAAGGCCCTGCAGCGCGGTCAATGCCGCCTCGGGCACGGAACCCGCTTGCTCGAACGTCACATTCTCCGGCTTAACGACCACATTCGATTCGGAAGCGCAGGCGTATTCCGCGAAGGCGCCTCTGCACATCCCGAACACTGCGTCGCCTGGTTTAAATCGCGTCACATTCTTGCCAACCGCTTCAGCCACTCCGGCAACGTCGGCTCCGGGGCGAATCTTTGGTTTGCGCAGCCCGAACATCATGCGAAGCACGAACGGCTTGCCGCTCATAATGCGCCAGTCAGGCGCATTGGCGGACGCCGCGCGCACACTGATCAAAACCTCGTTATCTTTAGGGCTCGGGTTTTCGATTTCCACGCATTGAAGAACATCGGCGGAACCGTAGCCCGTATAGACGATTGCCTTCATGACACGCTTGTTTCGGAGTCGAAAATAATCCGGCCGTTGCGCAGCGTCTGCCGAACATCTGCAAGCGCGTGGATGTCCGCCGACGGATCGCCGCGCAGTACTATCAAATCGGCCTGCACGCCGGGCGCGATTCGGCCAAGCCGGGCTGATTCGCCAAACTGTTCGGCGGGCGATGTCGTGAGCGAAGCTAGTATCGCAGAGAAGCTCATGCCGGCCCGCGTCATCAGCGCATACTCTTCGGCCGGATCGTAATCCACCGCGCCTAGGTCGGTTCCAAAGAGAACCGTACCGCCGGCGGCGCTCCACGATCGCAATTGTTCGAGCGCTGTTGAAGTTATGTTCTCTTGCAATGCCAGACGGTCGTGCCGCATAAAATATTTCCACAACGCTAAAGTGGGTGTCAGCGCGGTTCGCCGTTTGCGAAGTTTCGAGAAAACCGCCTGATCCCACGGGCCGGAATGCGGCGTTGTGTGGGCGATAATATCGACGCCGTTTACAATCGCCTTGTGCACGTCGTCGCCAGTGGTTGGATGGGCGAAGACGGGCTTGCCGCAGCGATGCGCTTCTTCTGCAACCGCTCGAATCGTCTCAGCTGAAAATGCCGCCTGCGACGGACCTGCTTTTATGAACAGCTTGATTCCGTCGACACCGTCCTCCAAAAGCTTCTCCGCGGCCGCAACGGCCTGCACCGAGTCTGCGACCTCCGGCAACGGCGTTTTCATCACGCCCATCATGCCGGTAACCTGGTCCGAAGGAAGAGCTCCGGGCGATCCCAGCCCTTCGCCCGTTGAACGTATTCTCGGGCCTGCTACTTCTCCCGATTCAATCCGGTCGCGGAGCTTGCGCGTGTTCTCCCACAGCGACGAAAGATCGAACACGCTTGTGAATCCGTAGCGCGTAAGCATCTCTTGCAGTTGGTGCGCGAGCTCGGGTGCCGGAATTGAACCGGCATCGGCCCACTTTCGCTCGAAGAAATGAACGTGGCCGTTCCAAAACCCAGCCGTAATGGTGCAGCCGGAACAGTCGATCGCTTTAACGTCCGGCGGAAACGGAAGCTCCGAGCGCTTACCGGCCGCCGTTATCTTTCCATCGCGGATAAGCACGACGGCGTCGCGTATCGGTTCGTCAGTGGGGCTCGCATAAATCGTTCCGCCCACCAATGCCAACGCGTTCGCAAGTTCCATGGTCATTCTGCTTCGGGTTCGATTTCGAGTTTATCCCGGATGCTCAAGCCCAAGGAGCGATGGAATTCTTCATTCTCGGCAAGAGCGCTCGCGATATCGTCGCGTTCGCCGTGATCGGCGACCAATTTCCGGATACGCTCGCGGCTCTCGCGCAAGTTCTTTGCGTAGCCTTCCAGGATCACACCCGGCACTTCCGGCGCATCGGGAGGAGCGCTGACCCATGCTTCCATCGCCGCGTGAGCGGCCGAACCTTGGCGCTGCGCGTCTAACAGCTCGTCACGATAGACACTCATTCGTTACAGATGCTTCAGCCAGCGCACGCGCGGTGCGATGACGTAATTTAATTGAACTAACACGATGAACGTGATGCTCCAATACGTATTAAATACGCGCAGCGCCGCGCCGAGTGCGTAAAGCGCCTGCGCGACAAAAATCCGACGACGGATCGCTGCGTCTACGCCGTCCGGCAGGTCGTCCTTCAGAATGCGGGCGCGTTTGGCATACTCCCAACCCACGAAGAGCAGCACGCCCAGCACCAATATATTTAGCCAGTATCCAATCAGCGCTATGCGGAACCCGATAAATGCGGCCAGCACTGCCGTCGAACCCGGCATCAGTGCCACAAGCAGCAGCAAACCAATATGGATCCAGGTCAGGTTCCGATCGGAGCGGGCGAGAAAATTCAGCTGCGCCTGCTGAGCCAGCCAAAAAATACCGAGCGTCAAAAAACTCATGAAGTAGGCGAGGAACGTTCCACTCAGCGGGAGCAAGGCTGCCCACAAATCATGTTCGGTCTTAATACTATCCGACACCGGAACGTGAAGATCTAAAACCAGTAGCGTCATCGCAACGGCGAATATTCCGTCGCTGAGCGCCGCGCGCCGGTCCCGGCTCCGCCCTGCGAGTTCGTTATACGCTTTGCCCACGCGTTATATCGCCGTTCCGGAAAATGTTTCGCGATCGAGTGCGTCGACGAACTGCTTCAATGCGCTGATTCTTACTACGGCGATATTTCGCGCGTGCGCGTGACGAGTTTGGGCGGAATGTCCTTTAGGAACGATCGCAGCGACTTAACCGCCGGCCCAAAGTCCGGCTTCTGGCTCCCGGTCAGCGCGAGCATCCGGGCAGCGCCGATTGCTCCGAGAAAATCGAGCGAGTCCGCGTCGTGAAGCACTATCGCCTCCGCTTGCGTTCCGGGATTGCGGTAATACATGTGTCCTCGTTCGGCCGCCGCGACCGCGGCGTACTTTTGCATCGGAAATCCCGCCGACCGCAATACCGCCTCGCTTTCAATGGCGGCGCAATCGCCGTGTTCCATCTTTGCGTCGGCGCAAGGCTGAAAGGCGGCCATGTCGTGCAAGAACGCGGCGGCAAATAGCACGTCGCGATCGACCGTCAAATTATCGCCCAGCGCGAGTTGCAACGCTATGCGGTAGTTGCGTTCGGAGTGCTGCCAGCCCCACGCGGGATGCTTAAACGTCGAACGCGCGAGGGCGTAGATCGTCACCTTCCACGGCGCGTCGAGCGCGATGCCGGTCGCCGTTTTCTGCACATCCGCGGCGAGCCCGCGTTGCATTGGCAAGGCGCCGCATACCAGCACGGCCACTATCAGAGTCTTCGAAAGTCGCATTACCGGCGCTTGATTACTCGGCGCGCCCGTCCCTTTCGCATCCAAACTGAGCCCTCAAACGTTATACCGAGCATGAAACGCGTCATCGCCCTCGTCCTTGGAATCTCTCTCTTCATGCCGGCGGTGGCTTCGGCCGCGCCGCTGCAGCGCGTCGTGCTTGCAGGCGGCTGCTTCTGGGGCATGCAAGCCGTTTTCGAGCCGCTCAAAGGCGTCACCAAGGTCGTGGCAGGCTATTCGGGAGGAAGCGCGTTGACGGCGCATTACGACATCGTCAGCACCGGAATGACCGGGCACGCGGAGTCCGTCGAGATCACCTACGATCCCGCCCAGGTCTCGTTCAACCGATTGCTCGACGTCTATTTCCTGGTCGCTCACGATCCGACGGAGCTGAACCGGCAAGGTCCCGATGACGGCTCGCAGTACCGGTCCGAAATTTTTTACTCTACGCCGGCGCAGCGCGCCGAAGCGCAAGCATACATCAAACATTTGACAAGCGCGAAAGTCTTCTCCGCGCCGATCGTCACCAAGCTCGAGCCTTTGCACGCGTTCTATACGGCTGAAGCGTATCACCAAAATTTTGTGGCGCACAACCCGGACAATCCGTACGTCGTCTACAACGACAAGCCCAAACTTGCCGAACTGCGGCACCGTTTTCCGCAACTGCTTCGAAACTGACTAGAGGCGCGTAAATAGCGCCCGCGGAAGACGCGCCCCGTGACGGCTTTCGTCAAAGCGTCGATCGCGCGAGGCGCGCGTACGCTCGATGCTCATTGGTACCTCTCGCCGGAAGTCTACGCCCGCGAAAACGAGCGGATCTTCGCGCGCTCGTGGATATGCGCTGCTCGCCGGGAAGACTTAGCTGAGACGGGAGCTTTCGTTACGCGGGAAATCGCCGGCGAGAGCCTCATTCTTACCTGCGATGAAGCGTACGACATTCATGCCTTCTATAACGTTTGCCGCCACCGCGGCACGCGGCTGTGTACGGCCGAAGCCGGCATTTTCAAAGGAACGATCCAGTGTCCGTATCACGCCTGGACGTACGCGCTCGACGGAACGCTGCAGGTCGCGCGGAATATGGACGGAGTTCAGGACTTCGATCGCGCCGGCTATCCGCTGCGCGCGGCAACGGTTGCATGTTTTGAGGGTTTCGTGTTCGTCGCACTCGATCCGGAGGAACCGCTCGCGACGGCGTTTGCTCCGCTCGCCGGCCGCTTTGCGCCCTGGCAGTTATCGAAACTCAAGCGCGCCGCGTCGGTTACGTACGATGCGGCCTGCAATTGGAAGCTCATCTTTCAGAATTACTCCGAGTGCTATCACTGTCCGGTTATTCATCCGCAACTCGAACGGCTGTCGCCTTCGGAGAGCGGCCGCAACGATCTGATCGAAGGCCCGTTTCTCGGCGGATACTCAGAGCTTCGCGATTCTACCGGCACGCTAACGGCGAGCGGCCAAACGCAACGGCCGCTGCTCGCGCGCGAGAACCCGACGCGCGTCTACTACTACACCGTCTTCCCGTCGATGCTTCTCAGTTTGCATCCCGATTACGTCATGGTCCATTACGTCCGGCCGCTGGGTCCGGCCCGAACCCGGGTAATTTGCGAGTGGCTTTTCGACCCTCAAACGATGACGCGCGAGGATTTCGACTGTTCGGACGCCGTCGAATTTTGGGACCTCACGAACCGCCAAGATTGGGCAATCAGCGAATTAACTCAGGCCGGGATCGGTTCGCGCGCATACACGCCCGGCCCGTATTCACAACAAGAAGGTCTTCTGCACGCGTTCGACCGCCACTATCAACGGGTTATGCGCTAGTGCAAAATGGCGCTCCCAAACTTGCGCGCAAATTAACCACTTTCGATGCCACGCTCATCGTCATGGGCGGGATGGTTGGTTCGGGAATATTCCTTACCCCGCCGATCATAGCGCAGCTCGCCAAAACCGGCCCTTTGATCGTAACGGCTTGGATCTTCGGCGGCATCATTGCGCTTGCGGGCGCTTTTATTTTCGCCGAACTGGCATGGCGCC
>JABXNS010000125.1_pt1 | contig 20984 bp, 21 predicted proteins | sample 7301101 | NCBI WGS metagenome assembly JABXNS01 (sample SAMN14449646, study PRJNA615230) | soil metagenome | isolation source: soil from bare, unvegetated metal-rich iron-sulfur acidic spring small-cell... | place: Canada: Paint Pots Mound, Kootenay National Park, BC | collected 2017-05-25 | reverse complement strand
GATTGTGACCGTCCCCGGCATGCGCGATCGCACCATCGTCATCGACGGGTTTTCAAAAGCGTACGCGATGACAGGCTGGCGCCTCGGTTATGCGATCATGGCGCCCGAATATGCGAAGTACGTGACGCTCTTCAATAACAATACGTTCTCGTGCGTCGCGAGCTTCGTCCAGCAAGCCGGCATCGCCGCACTGACCGGCGATGACGAGCCCGTCGTACGAATGAACAACATCTTCCGCGAGCGCCGCGACGCGCTGGTCAACGGCATCAACCAGATCGACGGTATGTCGTGTACGATGCCCGAGGGCGCCTTCTACGCCTTTCCAAACATCACGAAAATCACGTCCGACGACAAGGCGCTGGCGGCTTATCTCTTGCAAGAGTCGGGCGTTGCGTGTCTGGGCGGCTCGGCTTTCGGCGCGGCCGGCAAGGGCTACCTGCGATTTTCGTACGCGGCATCGCTCGACGACATCCATTACGCGCTCGAACAGATGGCGCTGAAAATTCCGCAATTTAAGGGCTAATTTGTCATCCTGAGCTTGTCGAAGGACCCTGAGCTTGTCGAAGGGCTGTTTTGATATGATAAAGTTGCTCCGGTTTTCGATCTCCCTCGCATTTGCCGCGCTGTTCGTGTGCGCCACATCAAGTTCCGCAACGTTCCCGACGCCCGTCGAGGGAAATTATACGATTCCTGACTTTAAATTCGACGACGGCGAGACGTTGCCGGAACTGCGCATTCATTACTATACACTGGGCACGTTGCGCACCGATGCTAGCGGACATTCCAACGCCGTTCTGATCATGCACGGCACCGGCGGCTCGGGAAAACAATTTCTGGTCCCGCCGGAGCGTTTTGCCGGAGTGCTCTTTTCGCCGGGCGGCCTGCTCGATGCGAGTAAGTACTTCATCATTCTTCCCGACGACATAGGTCACGGTCAGTCGAGCAAGCCCAGCGACGGACTGCGCGCCAAATTTCCGCACTACGATTACCACGACATGGTGATATCCGAGCATGCGCTTGTGACCGATGGACTGCACGTGAACCATTTGCGGCTGGTCATGGGCACGTCGATGGGCTGCATGCACAGCTGGATGTGGGGCGAGGCATATCCGACCATGATGGATGCTCTCATGCCGCTGGCGTGTCTGCCGATCCAAATATCGGGGCGAAACCGCGTCTGGCGCGACATGGAAATGAACCTGATTACGAGCTCGCCCGATTACGACAACGGCAATTACACGACTCAGCCGTTCGGCCTGAAAGCCGCTAACGACATCACGTGGTTCGTCGGCAGCGCGCCGCTCTACGATCAGTCGATCATGCCGACGCGCGATACCGCCGACGCCTATTTTAAGTCGCGGCTATCGCAAATGCCGGCAGGTCTGGATGCTAACGACGAGCTCTACCAAGTCGCATCGTCGCGCGACTACAATCCGGAAGCGTTACTCGGAACTATTCAAGCGACGGTCATGGCGGTCAATAGCGCGGACGATCAGATCAACCCGCCGGAGCTGCACATCGTGGAACGCGAGATCGGCAAGGTCAAGCACGCAAAGTTTGTCCTGCTGCCGATCACATCGCAAACCCGCGGACACGGGACGCACACGCTGCCGCTGGTTTGGCAGAGATACCTTGCGCAGCTACTGACGGAAACGGCGCACTGAGAAACCGATGAGTATTCCCAACGCGAGAAGGACGATCGCGCCCAACACCAGGGCAATGTACGTAATCCAGGCGAGCGGCGTGCGCAGAGTTATAAAGGCAAGGATCGCCAGAACGAGCACGCCGAGCAGAAAGCGCAAGAAAGCCGATGCGGCATTGAGATACACAGAAGCTAATGTTCGATCTTCATTCCGAACGTAATGCCATAAACGAGAAGTGCCGCAATCGCCAACGTGAGGCTCACAAAGGCCAGCCAGTCCGATACGTTCGGATTTGGGCGCACGAACAAGTTTATGAGCCCGAGAATGACCGCCATGGCCAACAGGCCTTGAAACAGCCTTGTGAGTAGCCTCAGAAGTCTAGCGTGCATACAAGTACGTTGCCGTCGCTAGCGCGCCGTTGATCTGGCCCGCGACGCGGCTCGCGTCTTGCCCGTGCGGAACGGCTAGATTGTTTAGGTAGAAGCAAAAAGCTATATGTCGCCCGGAGGCGGTTGTCATGTAGCCGGCCAGGCCTTTCCCGGAGACGAGTTGGCGCTGGTTGAGAGCGTCACCGCCGCTCCACGTACCGGTCTTCGCGTGAACCTTCCCGCGCGCCGGCGAGTCGTTGGCGATGTTGTAGAGCGTACCATCCACGCCGAGAATCGGCAGCGCGGCATACAACGCCTGAAAATATGGCTGCGTGCGCAGAAAGGCGAGATAGCGCACCATGTACTGAGGCTCGATGAAAGCGAAGCCTCCAAGGCCATCGTTTTGCACGATTTGCGACGTATCGAGCCCCGCACGCTGCATAAACGCGCGTTCGAGATCGAAGCCGGCCCGGAGCGTGTGCTGGGGCGACCACAGATACGGCATGATCGACGCGTGCAAGTTGTCGCTGACCTTGAGCGTGACTTTAACGTCTTGACTCAACGGCGGCGAAACGTGCGCCGCGATAACATTCGGACCGGTTTCCGCCGCGGTCAGCGGTGTTGCGGCCGCGCTTGCGTGTTGCACGTCGACGCCGCGCGCCTGCAGCGCCGCCGTAAGCGCGACCTCTGCGAAGCGGGCCGGCGATGGAACGTCATACGCGTAAAGTATCGAAGGAGATCCGGCCGGCATCGACCCGGTAATCGTGACGGTGTGCATTCCCGCTGCGTCTGCCTGATCGACGGGAATCGAGATCGTACGATCGCTGTGCGCCGCACTGGTCGTCATTTTGTTGATGAACGTTACGTATGGAGTTTGCGGCGAGACGGCGAGCGTGACGGGATCGCCCGGATGGGCGCCGGGAAACGCGGTTACATCGACGATATTATCGTTTACCACGATGGGCGAAACGTAGGCGCCCGTGCCGGCTTCGGGATAGCCGCCTGCAAAGAGCGAGTCGTCGACAATTACGCGGCCCGTTATCGTTTTCACACCGTGCGCGGCGATCTGCGCAGCCAGCTCGTCGATGACTGCCAGCGGATTCCCAGGTACGGCTTTCGTATCGGGCGATCCATCGTATGAGTGATCCTCGTTCTCGAACGTCATTGTACCGTCGGGCTGTATGCGGCCCGAAAGATTCGGGTCGCCCGAGGCTTGCAAAATGACGTCACCTTGAAGCGTTCCGCTCGCGTCAATCGGCCCGCTGCGGTATACGTTTGTTGTAAAGCGATAGTCCGGACCGAGTAGCGCCAGCGTTGTGCCCTCGGTGAGGAGCTTCGTCGTGGATGCGGCCAAGAAAAACCGCTGCGCGTTGTACTGGTATACCATCTTGCGCGCGTCGAGATCGTAGATCGCAATCCCGAATTGCGTGTGCGGGTAGCGCTGCACGATGGTTTGCAGCTGCGCCGGCAGAGCCGGTTTGGCAAGCACCGGAAGAGTCGAAGTCGTAGCCGCGAAGCAAACCGTCGCGGCAAAAATAAGCGAGCGCTTCATTCACGGGTCTTGGTGCGCTCGCGGACGAAGCCCTGCGCGTTATGCGCACGCTGTTGGTCGTCCTCATCTCGGTCGCAGCGGCCCTAGGCATCGCGGGGCTTATCTGGACCGCGTCGCGCGGCCACGTCGTGTTCTTTCCACTCGTACTGCTTTTTGGCGTACCGTTTATTCCGTTGCTCGGGCGGCGGAATTCCGGGTAAGAACGGCGCAAGAACCGCAGAGCATGAACGATCGCGCGCTTTGGCCTGTTTTGCGCCAAGCCGGCGGAAAAGATCCGCTGGCGCTTGGTGCCGCCGCCAAATCGCAAAAAACCGCGGACTGGAAGGCACGCATAAACGATGCGAAGGTCGTCAAGTCGATCTGTCCGTACTGCGCGGTCGGCTGCGGACAAAAGGTTTTCGTTAAAGACGAAAAAATCGTGCAGATCGAGGGCGACCCCGACAGTCCGATCTCGCGCGGGCGGCTCTGTCCTAAAGGTTCGGCCACGCTCTCGCTCGTTCAAAGCCCGCTGCGCGAATACAACGTAAAGTACCGCCGGCCTTACGGCACGCGCTGGGAAGACCTGCCGCTCGAACGCGCGATGGAGATGATCGCCGATCGCGTTCTGAAGACGCGGCGCGAAACGTGGGAAGCCAAAGACGAAGAGGGCAACACGCTCAACCGCTGCTACGGGATCGCCCATCTCGGCGGCGCGACGCTCGATAACGAAGAGAATTACCTGATGAAAAAAATCTACACGGCGCTGGGCGTCGTGCAGGTTGAAAATCAGGCCCGATTATGACATAGCTCGACGGTTCCCAGTTTGGGAACCTCGTTCGGACGCGGCGGCGCGACGACGTTCCAGCAAGATCTGCAGCACTCCGACTGCATCGTGATCATGGGATCCAATATGGCCGAAAATCATCCGGTCGGATTCCAGTGGGTCATGGAGGCTCGCGAGCGTGGCGCTCAGGTGATTCACGTCGATCCGCGATTCACGCGTACCAGCGCCGTTGCCACCAAGCACGTGCCGATTCGCGCGGGCAGCGACATCGCGTTCTTGGGCGGCATCATTCACTACATCCTCGAGAACGAGCGTGCGTTCAAAGAGTACGTCGTCAATTACACCAACGCGTCCGTCATTTTGCGCGAAGACTTCAAGGATAGCGAAGATCTCGACGGCTTCTTCTCGGGCTGGCATGCCGACACGAACGGCTACACGTTCGAGACGTGGCAGTACAAAGACATGGATATGCACGGCTCAGCCGGACAACGCGAAGACCATTCACTGCTAGCCAAAGTGCCGGCTTTCAGTCAAAAGGTAGACGCGCTCAAGAACGGCGAGCCGCCGCACATGGATAAGACGCTGCAAGATCCGCGCTGCGTCTATCAAGTACTCAAACGGCACTATGCACGGTACACGCCCGAGACTGTCGCGCGCATCTGTGGCACCGAGCCGCAACACGTCATCGACGTCGCCGAGGCGCTCTGCGCCAACAGCGGACGCGAACGCACGTCGGCGTTTTGTTACTCGGTTGCCTGGACGCAGCACACGACCGGCGTGCAGACGATTCGCGGGGCGGCCATCATTCAGCTCTTGCTGGGGAATATCGGCAGGCCCGGCGGCGGCATTCTCGCGCTGCGCGGTCACGCTTCAATTCAAGGGTCGACCGACATCCCGACGTTGTTCAATCTGCTGCCCGGTTATGTGCCGATGCCCCACGCGCATGCCCACGATGGTCTCAAAGATTTCATCCAGTCCGAAGGCGCCAAGACCGGCTACTGGGGCAACATGGACAAGTATATCGTCAGCCTGCTCAAAGCGTGGTTCGGCGAACGCGCGACGGAAAAAAACGACTTCTGCTTCGATCTGTTGCCGCGCATCAGCGGCGATCATTCAACGTATCGCAGCATCATGGGCATGCTCGACGGGAAGGTCAAGGGTTTCTTTTGCATCGGTGAAAACCCGGCGGTCGGTTCGGCGAACTCCGGTCTGCACCGCCGCGCGATGGCGAATCTGGAATGGCTTGTCGTGCGCGACTTCAGCGAAATCGAAAGCGCCTCGTTTTGGTATGACGCACCCGAGATCGAAACGGGAGAATTGCGTACCGAGTCGATTCCAACCGAAGTCTTCTGGATGCCCGCAGCGGCACACACCGAAAAGGACGGCTCGTTCACCAACACGCAGCGCCTGCTGCAATGGCATCATAAAGCCGTCGAACCGCAAGGCGACGCCCGCTCAGATTTATGGTTTTACTATCACTTGGGCAAACGCATCAGAGAAAAGATCGCGCAGCAACAAGAACCGTTTTCGGATCCGGTCGCATTTCTCACGTGGAATTATCCGGAAAAAGGCGAGACGGCCGATCCCGATGCGCAAGCCGTGCTGCGCGAGATCAACGGGTGGGATGCAAGCGGCAAAGCGCTTTCCGATTACAACGCACTGAAAGCTGACGGCAGCACCGCGTGCGGATGCTGGATCTACTGCGGGTGTTTCAAGGACGAGGTCAACCAAACCGCGCGGCGCAAACCCGGAAGCGAGCAGAGCTGGGTCGCGCCGGAATGGGCGTGGGCTTGGCCCGCAAACCGCCGCATCATCTACAATCGCGCGTCCGCCGATCCGCAAGGCAAACCGTGGAGCGAGCGCAAGAAATACGTGTGGTGGGACGATGAGATCGGTGGGTGGACCGGCCACGACGTTCCTGACTTCAACAAAACCAAGCGCCCGGATTACACGCCCGAAACGGGCGCGAAAGCTGAAGATGCGATCGCCGGCTGGCATCCGTTCATTATGCAAGATGACGGCCTGGGATGGCTCTTCGTTCCGGCCGGCATCGTCGACGGACCGCTTCCGGTCTATTATGAACCGCACGAGTCACCGGTGAAAAATCCGCTCTACTCGCAACAGGCCAATCCCTGCCGTCAGGAATTTCCGCGCACGTTTAACGAATCGAATCCGTCGCCGAGTGACGCGCACGGCAACGTCTTTCCATTCGTGCTGCACACCTATAGACTCACCGAACATCACACTGCCGGCGGAATGAGCCGTACGGTTCCGCGTTTGAGCGAACTGCAGCCGGAGTTTTTTTGCGAGGTCAGCCCGGAGTTGGCGCAGATGCGCGGATTAGTCCACGGCGACTGGGCGATGATTTTTACTGCGCGCGCGGTCGTGGAGGCACGCGTCATGGTAACCGATCGCGTCAAGCCGATGCGTGTCGAGGGGAAGACACTGCACTCGGTCGGTCTTCCGTATCACTGGGGTTCGCGCGGTCTGGTGACCGGCGACTCCGCCAACGATCTGCTCAGCATCACGCTCGATCCCAACGTGCACATTCAAGAAACCAAAGGCTTGACGTGCGACATCATTGCGGGCCGGCGGCCGCGCGGCGCGGACGTTCCCGGTTTTCTGAACGCCGTGCGCACGCGAGCTCACCTGGACGGCCGCACGTGAGCGATTTCATCGATCTCACCTCCGCAGCTGCAGAGTCCGCTACTTATGGCGCCGACGAGCGCGACCGCATGGGCTTCTTCACCGACACGACGCTGTGCATCGGATGCAAAGCGTGCGAAGTCGCCTGCAAAGAGTGGAACCAACTGCCAAGCGACGGCTACGAATTCACCGGCGAGTCATACGACAACACCAAAGAGCTAAGCGGAAACACGTGGCGGCACGTCGCCTTCGTCGAGCAGATGGAGCCGGAACGCGATACCGGACGTTGGCTTATGGAGTCCGACGTCTGCAAACATTGCACGCACGCCGGGTGCCTTGATGTTTGTCCGACCGGCGCGATTATCCGCACCGAGTTCGGCACAGTCGTCATTCAAGACGACATCTGCAACGGCTGCGGTTACTGCGTGGTTGCGTGTCCCTTCGGCGTCATCGGCGAGAAACAAGAAGATCATACGATGGGCAAATGCACGCTCTGTTACGATCGGCTGAAGGTTGGCGAGCAGCCGGCGTGCGCGAAAGCGTGTCCGACCGAATCGATTCAGTACGGCGTCGTCGATGAATTACGCGAGCGCGCCGAAAATCGTTTGCAGAAAATTCAGGAGAAGTTTGCGAGCGCGCAGCTCTACTTGAACGATCCGAACGACGGGGTCGGAGGCGGCGGATCGCTCTTCTTGCTGCTTGATAAGCCGCAAGTCTATGGGCTCCCGCCCAATCCCATAGTGCCGACAAAAGATCTTCCGCAGCGCTGGCGCACCGCCGGCATCGCGGCCGCGGCGCTCTTCGGCGCAGTGGTTCTCTGCGCGGTGTCGCGGCGATGAGCGCAGGCTACTACGGCCGCCCGATCGTCAAACCGCCGGCGTGGACGGATCTCATTCCGACATATTTCTTCGCGGGCGGACTGGCCGGCACAGCCGCAACGCTTGCGTTCGCCGAACGAACTGCGCGCAACGATCGCCTGGCGCGCACCATGATCTTTGGCGCGGCCACCGGCTGCGCCGTGAGCGCGTTCTGTTTGATCGCCGACTTGAAGAAACCCGAACGCTTTATCAACATGCTTCGCGTCGTGAAACCGACGTCGCCAATGAGCGTCGGCGTTTACATCTTCTCCGCATTCAGCGGCTCCGTGTTTATCGCCGCGGGCTGCGAAGTCACGGGCATCGCGCGGCCCGCCGGACGTTTCTTCGGGGCGATCGCGGGACTGATCGGGCCGGTCATGTCCGTGTACACCGCGGTACTGGTTGGCGACACGGTCATGCCGGCGTGGCATCTGCCGCGCAAAACCTTGCCGGGACTCTTCGCGGCGACGTCCGCCGCGAGCGCCGGCGCGTGGGGACTGCTCTTTGCATCCGCACGCGACAATGGATCGGCACGCCGCTTGGCGCTCGTCGGCGGAACAGCAATGGTCGCGATATTGCAAGCCTTGCATCACGAGATCGGGCCCACGCAAGCCGAGGCCTACTCAAAAGGCGAAGCCGGCGCGCTTGCCCGCACCGCTCGAGTGCTCAACGTCGGCGGCATCGTCTGCGCGGCGCTGGGTAAAAATTCAAACGTCATCTCAAAGGTTGCCGGCGCGCTGCTGCTAGCGGGTGGTCTCACCGAACGCTTCGCGGTCTATCGAGCGGGCTGCGCTTCAGCCAAAGATCCGAAGTACGTACTGGATTCGCAGGCCTAGTTCAGCTTCATCGCGCGTTTGACGTCATCTAACGTTTTTGCGGCAATAGCGCGCGCCCGCGAGGTTCCTTCGGCGATGACCTTTTCGACATAAGTTTCATTGGCCGCAAACATTTTGCGGCGCTCGCGAAGCGGACGCAAGAATTCGTTGAGCGATTCGGCAAGGTCGCTCTTGTCTTGCACGCATCCGAGCGCACCCGACCGGCAGTCGCGTTCGACGATCGGGACGTGTTCGGTCTTGACGAACTTCCACAGATGGAAGACCGGGCAAATCTCGGGACGGCCCGGATCGTTTCGGCGTATTTTCAGCGGATCGGTTATCATGCGGCGAACTTTTTCGGTGGTTGTAGCTTCGTCGTCCGAAAGCGCAATGACATTGTCGTAGGATTTGCTCATCTTGCGGCCGTCAATGCCCGGCACTTCGGGAAACTCCGAAAGCATCGCTTTGGGCTCGACCAAAATGACGTCGCCGCCCCCATAGATGTGGTTGAACCGGCGCACGACCTCGCGTGCGAACTCGAGGTGAGCGACTTGATCCTTGCCCACCGGCACGACCTCGCCGCGGAAGGCCGCGATGTCGCAGAGCTGCAGCAGCGGATAGCCCAAGAAGCCGTAGGTCGCGATGTCGCTTCCGAGCGATTCAATCTGGCCTTTGAACGTCGGCACGCGCTCGAGCCACGAAATCGGCGTGATCATCCCGAGCAGCACTTGCAGCTCGGAAATCTCCGGTATCCCCGATTGCAAGTAAATCGTCGATTTTTCCGGATCGACGCCGGCGGCAAGCCAGTCCACGACCATCGCGTTGCGCGCGTCGCGAATCGATTGCGGATCGGCAAAGGCGGTCGTAAACGCGTGTAGATCGGCGATTTCAAAAAACGCGTCGGCCGTCTGGCAATAGTTCGCCCATTGCGTCAGCACGCCGACATAGTGCCCGAGGTGCAGATTGCCCGTCGGGCGCATGCCCGACATCACGCGCGGACGTCTTGCGGTTGCGGTCGCCATCAGAACGCGGTTTGCAGTGGACCGAAGCGCGTACCTGCTTCGATTTTAGAACGAACGTATTCGCGCGCGTTGGAAACGGCGGCCGGTAGCTCGCGCCCCAGCGCGAGTTCGCATGCCAGCGACATGGCCAGCACGCAGCCCGTTCCGCGCATATTCCCCGGAAGCCGCGACCCTTCGAAGATCTGCGATCCGCCTGAAGTCACGAGAATATCAGCCGGCGCGCCCGCGAGATGGCCGCCCTTCACGAGCGCCGCGCGTGCACCGGCGGCGACGAACTCTGCGCCGGCCGACGCCATCGCATCGCGATCGCGGAATGGCTTGGTGTGGAGCAGCAGCGCGGCTTCATCGAGATTCGGCGTCACGATGACCGGCAAGCGCAATAACACGTCACGCAATTCATCAATGTACGAGGCGTTCGTCCAGAGTGCCTGACCGGTCGATGAGCCGAGCACGGGATCCACGACGACGCACATGCCCGCGCGCGAGCGCAGAAAATCGGCAACGACGCGGACGTTTTCGGCCGATATCAATGCGCCGATTCGATACGCCGCAATGCCACCCGGAAGTGATTCGAGTTGAGCGCGTAGGACGCGGCCCGGAACCGGCAGCACGGCGGTGACGCGCTCGGCATCTTGCGCGCTGACTCCGGCGACCGCAACAACGTGATCGACGCCGTACTCGGCGGCAACGCGCGCGTCGAGCCCGACGCCGGCGATATTCCACGGATGCGTCGTACCGATCGAGGCAACGACAACGCTCATGCCTTGTTCCAAACGCTGACCAGGGCTTCGGCCGACTTGCGCGGATCGGGCGCGGACGAAAAAGCGGAAATCATGGCGGCCATCGCCACTCCCGTCGCGCGCACGTCGCCGAGGTTCTCGGCAGTGATTCCGCCGATTGCCGCAATAGGGAGCGCGGTTGCGGCGGAGACGGCGCGCAGCCCGCTGAGCCCGATCGGATTCCCCGCATCGCTCTTCGAGCTCGTCGCATAGACCGAACCCGCGCCGATGTAATCTGCTCCCGCAGATTGGGCCGCGCGCGCTTCGCCGGGAGTTCCGCAGGACACGCCGATGATGCGATCCCCAATGGTTTTCCGAATTTCGGGAAGCGCTGAAAAGCCGCCGTCATCGGGTCCGAGGTGCGCGCCGTCGGCGTCGAAACGTTCTACCGCGCGCCAATCATCATTTATAAGGAAGAGCGCGTTGCGCGCGCGCGTGAGTTCGCGCAGCGCCTCAGCGTGCGCCGGGACAATTCCAGTTTTCGCGCGGTACTGAACGATCCGCACGCCGCCTTCCAGGATGGCGCGCGTCAGTCCGAGCGGATCGCCTTCCGCGTTCACGATCGCGTAGATGCCGCGCAGCCCTTCTAGTCTGATCCGAGCAACAACTCCGCGATGCGAATGAGTTCGGATTCGTCGGAATACTTGATCTCAATCGTTCCGCCTTGATGCGACCTGCGCAGCGCGATCCGCGTTCCAAGCCGGCGCCGCAGGCGGTCTTCGAAGTCGCGATCGTCTGCTGAAATGCCTCGCGGCGCCGATTTGCCGGCGGCGGGCGGCGATTGCAGGCGCGCGACGATGCGCTCGAGTGCGCGCACGCTGAGCCCGTCGCTGGCGACGCGCCGGGCCAGCTGCAGGCGCGCGTTTTCGGGCGCGCCGAGGATCGCTTTGGCATGCCCCGAGGTCACGTTGCCTTCCGCAATCATGGCCTTGATCGGCTCCGAGAGCGTCAGGATGCGCAAGGCGTTGGTAACCGAGGGCCGGCTCTTTCCTAAACGCTGCGCTACTTGTTCTTGTGTAAAATGATGCGACTCGATCAAATCCGCAATGCCGGCGGCTTCTTCCAGCGCATTCAGGTCTTCGCGCTGCAGGTTCTCGACGATGGCCACTTCCAGGCTTTCGCGATCGTCGCTGCGCCGCACGATCGCCGGAATTCCCGAGCGCTGCAAGGCAGCGCAGGCGCGCCAGCGCCGTTCGCCCGCGATCAGCTCGTACGAATCGCCGCGTTCGCGAACCAGAATTGGGACGAGCACGCCGAGTTCGGCGATGGACGCCTGCAGCTCGCTCAGTCCTTCGGCGTCGAAGCGTTTGCGCGGCTGATGCGGATTGGGACGGATGCGATCGATCGGAATCTCGCGGATACCTTCGGCCATCGAGGCGGGCGCGGCCGTCGTACGCGCGTCGCCCAGCAGCGCGCCCAGTCCGCGTCCGAGCCCGCGCTTGGGAGCGTTGCTCACCGCGCCACCGCTGCGGCTTCCGCCGCCAGCATCTCTGCCGCCAGCGCCATGTAGGCTTGCGCTCCGCGCGATTTGAGATCGAACAGGATCACGGGCTTGCCATATGACGGAGCTTCCGAGAGACGGATGTTGCGTGGAATCTGCGTCTTAAACATTTGCTGCGGGAAGTAGGCGTTGAGTTCTTCGAGCACTTCCATCGCAAGTTTCGTGCGGCCGTCGAACATCGTCACGAGCACGCCGGTCACGAGCAGGCCGGGATTGAGCGCCTCTTGCACGCGGCGTACCACGTTGGTGAGCTGCGAGAGACCTTCGAGCGCGTAATATTCCGCCTGCACCGGGATGATGATCTCGCGGGTTGCCGTCAGCGCGTTGATGGTGAGCAATCCGAGCGACGGCGGGCAGTCGATGAGCACGAAATCATAGGCGCCCGCAATCGGCTCGACGACGCCTTTGAGCCGGTTTTCGCGCGACAGCGCCGAGACGAGCTCGATCTCGGCGCCCGCCAGGTTAATGGTCGCGGGGATGATCTGCAAGCCGGGAATTTCGGTTTCGCACAGCACTTCGTCGATCGATGCAAAGTGCATCAGCAAGTCGTAGATGTCGCGCTTAATTTCAGCCTTGTTGATGCCTAATCCGGTGGTGGTGTTTCCTTGCGGATCGAGATCGACCACGAGCACGCGTTTACCGAGCACCGCCAGGGCCGCGCCGAGATTCACCGTCGTTGTGCTCTTGCCGACACCGCCTTTTTGATTGACCAGTGCGATGATTCGCGACAGTGTGGACTCCTTAGCTTGCATCGCGCTGCGCGTCCAGATAGGTTTCCAGGAGTTGTTGCAGCGTGCCGGGCTCGTTACGCTCGGGCTGTTCGGTGACCTGCTCGAAGAGCTCGCGCAACACCTCGCCGACGCGCGTATCGCCCGCAAACCCCTTCTGCGCCAAGCCTTTTCGCACCATCGCCTCGATGACGTCGCTTCCGCCGATCTGGAGATCTGCAACGGAAAACGCGGGCTTGCGCGCGACTTCTTCGTGCACGCGCGCTTGAAAACGCTCGTTCGAATCGTCGCGCTTGGGCAGGCCGCTACCGGCGATGTCGGCTGCACGTACGGCAAACTGCCGGTCCAGATTATCGGGGCCGATGCGCCTGATGAAGCGCCGCAGAGCGGGATTGGAAAGATCGGGATCGCCGACGTACATGTGCTGGCGTATCACATGCGTCACGCGTTCGATCACGTCGTTCGAAAAGCGCAGACGTCCAAGCATATCGCGCGCCATATCCGCGCCGACTTGCTCGTGACGGTAAAAATGCGGGCCGTCCTTCGTGCGCGGCTTGCCGACGTCGTGCAGAAGCGCGGCCAAACGCACCACCAAGTCGCCGGGCGGCGAGGCATCGAGCGTCGCGAGGCTGTGCCGGTAGCAATCGTAGGCGTGCCATTGGTTCTGCTCGACGCCCACGCCCTCGAGGATCTCAGGCCAAACGTCCTGCAGTACGCCCGTTTCGCGCAGCAGCTCGATGCCGATCGACGGCTTACGCGCAAGCGTCAGAAGCTTGGTGAGTTCGTCGGCCATGCGTTCGGCTGAAACGGTCGCGATCGCAGGCGCGGCGGCGGTCATAGCCTTGCGCGTACGCTCTGTAGGCGTGTATTCGAAGCGTGCCGCGAACTGCGCAGCGCGCAACATGCGCAACGGATCTTCGTCGAAGGCGCGCTCGCTCAGAATATCGATTCGCCGCGCAACGATGTCGGCTTGGCCGCCGTGCGGGTCCACTATCTTGCCCGAAGGCAGCGCGCGCGCAATCATATTCATGCGAAAATCGCGCCGCCCAAGGTCGTCCTCGAGCGAAACGCCCGGTCCGCTCTCGACCTCGAATTCGCGATGGCCGGCGCCGGTGGAGCGCTCCCTTCTAGGAAGGGAAATGTCCACCGTAGCGTTTTTGATGGTTACCTTTAGGACGGCGAACGAGGCTCCGACGAGATCGACTCGGCCAAGGGCCTCAAGCCGTTGCTGGAGATCGGCCGCCGCTAAACCTGTGACGACGTAATCCAGGTCCTTGGCCTCGGGGACAAAGCCCTCGAGGTCCGCGCGCAGCTCGTCCCGCACGCGCCCGCCGACGGCATAAAGCGAGCCGGGGGGAAGGGCGGCGGCTAGGGCACGATCGATTTCGAGAAGTTCGGGCATTACGAGCAGTTTATCAGAGGCATGGACTACAGGGCCCAAACGCCCCAGGCGCTGCCAGGAGTAAGACGCATACCAGGGCGAGACCGAGGAAGGTGACTATCCCGAGGGTGATAAGTACCGCCTTCTGTTCCATAAAAGGAGCATAGCACGCGGCTAATGTTCCCCGGGGAACGTTCACCTTGCCCGTCGCCAACGGCGTAGCATCCAACGAAGTTAGCGAGGAGGCAGCGGACAGTCGCCCGAGGTTCCACGGGGAACATCTAGCCGCCGACGGGTCGCTTCTGGGCGGTTCCGGCGCGACGGGGAAAGCGGTTCGGCGTGGCTCCAGCCTTTCGAACTAAGACCAACCGCTTTTGGCCCACGAGCCGCACTTCGGACTCGACGGCACACTGGAGTTCCGCGGCCGCTACCGAAAGCGCCCCGGCTTCTCCCGGCTCCGTCGCCCCTCGCTGCAAGATTGCAAGCCCGCCCAAGGCCAGAAACGGAGCCGCCAGCTCGAGCGCCGCGGGAGCCGACGCGACCGCGCGGATCGTGGCGCTCCGGAAGCGTTCACGCCATTTTGGGTCGCGGCCGGCATCCTCGGCGCGGGCCCCGATAACCCGCACATTCAGGCCCAGCGTCTCGATCGTCTCGGTCAGGAACTTCGCCTTTTTCGCGGTGGCCTCAAGCAGAGTCGTCTCCACGCCACTGGCTATTGCAACTGGGATCCCCGGAAGGCCGGCCCCGCTGCCGATGTCGATGTACGGCCCGACAACATAGGGCAATACCGTGAGGCTGTCGGCTACGTGCGAAGCGAACTCGGTCTCGTTCTTGGCGCCGGTCAGATTGAATCGGGCATTAGCCTCGAGCACCAGCCGGGTGTAATGTGCGAGTCGCTCTTCCCCCGCGCTCACGCGGGTTGGGGTTCGGCGCCCGCGTAGAGCGAGAGGATCGCGATATCTGCCGGCGTCACGCCGGGAATGCGCGAGGCCGCGCCGAGTGTGGCCGGCCGCCGGGCCGCGAGCTTCTCCCGCGCTTCTCGTGAGAGCGCGCGCAGGCCGGCGTAATTGAGCGCCTCGGGCAACGCCGCGCCCTCGCTCTTAGCGGCCTTTTCGATGGCGAGCTCTTCGCGGCGAACGTAGCCTTCGATCTTTATTTCAATCGCGACGCGGTCTCCAATGGATCGCTCGATTTCCGGCGCCTGGTCGGCGATGTCGGCAAACTCAACCTCAGGCCGCCGTAGCGCGTCGGCGAGCGTGGCCCCCGCCCCGACGTCTGGGACGGATTTCAATACGCCTATGCGCGTGGAAACCATGAACTGCCGCGCGCGTTCGAGCTTCCCGCGGCGCGCCCCGAAGCGCTCCCACGTCGCGTCGCCCACGAGGCCAATGTCACGGCCGGCCGGCGTCAGCCGCGCATCTGCGTTGTCATGGCGCAGCAGAATGCGATGCTCGGCGCGCGACGTCATCATGCGGTACGGCTCGTCGACGCCCTTGTTCACCAGATCGTCGATCATGACGCCGATGTACGCTTGGCTGCGGCTCAAGCGCAGCGCTTCGCGCCCTTGCGCCGCGCGTGCCGCGTTGATTCCCGCGATCAAGCCTTGCGCAGCGGCCTCCTCATAACCCGATGTGCCGTTGAGCTGTCCGCAATGGTAAAGTCCACGTACGCGCCGCGTTTCGAGCGTATCCAAAAGCTCCGTCGGCGGCACCATGTCGTACTCGACGGCATAACCGGCGCGCAGCATCTCGCATTCTTCCAGACCCGGCAGCGTGCGCAGCATTTCCAACTGCACCTCGGCCGGAAGCGACGTGGAAAATCCGCCGACGTACCAGGTCGGTTCGTCCCAGCCTTCGGGTTCGATGAAGATGTGATGCGTCGGATTGTGTGCGAACTTGACGACCTTATCTTCGATCGACGGACAATAGCGCGGGCCGATACCTTTGATGAGATCGAGCCCGTAGAGCGGCGAGCGGTGCAGATTATCGCGCACCAGTTGATGCGTGCGTTCGTTGGTTTCGGTGATGTAACACGGCAGCTGCGGTCCGGCAAAGCGCGGCTCGCTGTCGTAGGAAAACATCAATGGAATCGGGCTCGCCGGCTGCTCTTTCATCGCGCCGGTATGAACCGTCGCGCGATCCAAACGCGGCGGGGTTCCGGTCTTTAAGCGCTGCGTCGGGAAGCCGGCCTCGCGCAACGATTGAGCCAGTCCGATGGCGGGCGGTTCGCCGAAACGCCCTTCGGACTGCACGACATCGCCGCGAAAAGATTTTCCGCCCAGAAAGGTTCCCGTCGCCAACACCACGCGGCGCGCGAAATATTTTGAACCGTCAGCGCAGGCTACGCCGCGAATCTCGCCCGCGCTCACGATCAGCGAATCGACCATCGCGCGTTCGATGCGCAGATTGGGCTGCGCGCGCAAAACCTCGATTGCTAAACGCGCGTAAGCGGGCTTATCAGCCTGCGCGCGAAGCGCGCGGACGGCGGGGCCTTTGGATTCGTTCAGAAAGCGCGAGTGCAGCGAGCATCGGTCGATGATGCGCGCCATCTCGCCGCCGAGCGCGTCGATTTCGCGCACCAGCTGGCCCTTGGCGCTCCCGCCGATCGACGGATTGCACGGAAGCGTGCAGATGCGGTCGGGATCGCCCGTCAGAAGAAGCGTGGGCACGCCAAGTCGCGCCGAGGCGAGCGCCGCTTCGACGCCCGCATGTCCGCCGCCGACGATAATGACCATAACCGCCCGCTATTGTAGCAGACGGTTCGCGGGTTTCGGCTAGCCCGGCACCGCCACGGCGTTGCGCTTGAGACTGCGCAGCCGAAAGGCCAGCCCGATCAAAAAGCCGCCGAAGACGATCGCATAGATCCCGATGATCCAGACGACCGCGAGCACACCGGTGAGCGGGCGAAGGATCAGCAAGACGCCGAATGCGATCGATGCCAGCCCGGCCAGCACCCACCACAGATCGCCCGGAAGATGGCGGCGCAGTTCGAACGCGCCGACTAGCTCGAGAATTCCCGTCACCACAGCCCACGCGGCGATCAGATAGAGCAGCGCGAACGCCGTGATTTGCCAGAAAAAGAATGTGATCGCGCCGACCAATATGCCGAAGATCCCTACGAAGAGCAAATGCGCCCAACGGTTATGCGCCTCGGCTTCGCGCACCGCGCCAATCAGCGCAAAAACGCCGTCCACCAAAGCGTAGGCCCCGAAGAGAAAGACCAGCACCACGAGCGCGATTCCCGGCATTGCGAGCGCCAAAATTCCGAAGATCACTGCCGCGACGCCGCGGACCGCAAACGTCCACCAATTGCGCGAAAGTACATCAAGCATAGGAACCGGGCGTTCGCCGCCCTGCCGTTATTTCCCGATGCAGAACCGCGCGAAGATTTTGGTCAGCAATTCCTCGCCGGCGGCTTCGCCGGTGAGATGGCCTAGAGCGGCGTAGGCGCGCTGCAGTTCGCCGGCGATCAAGTCTGCGGGCTCGCCGCGCTGTAGCGTTTCGCGCGCGCAGCCGAGCGCCTCGAGCGCCCGCGCCACGGCATCGAGTTCGAAGAGCGCCGCGAGATGCGGCCGCTCCAAATCGGGCAGCTCGCCTCCCCAGGCGGTACGCGCGAGTGCGCCGCGCAGCGCCATAAGGGTCGCGCCATCGAAGACCGAGCCGTGGACGATGGCATGCCCATTAAGTTCGCGTACGCCCGCATCACCCAAATCGCTTTTGTTGGCGAAGACCACGCGCGGGCGCGCTTGCGTCAAGTCCAAAACTTCCCGCGCCTCATCGTCCAGGGGCTGCGAGCCATCGATAACCACAATCGCCGTGCCGGCTTCTGAAAGCGCGCGGCGCGTCCGATCGATGCCCGCGGTTTCGAGGCGCCCGGCGTGGGCGCGGATGCCGGCCGTGTCGATAAAGCGCACCGGAACGCCTTCGACGTCGATCGTCTCCTCAATCGTGTCGCGCGTCGTGCCGGCAATCTCGGAAACGATCGCGCGATCCTCGCCCAGCAACGCATTGAGCAAAGAAGACTTTCCGGCATTAGGCGGACCGACGATCGCAACGCCGACGCCTTCGCGGATCAGCCGGCCGGCTTCGCCTTCGCGCTGCAAACGGCGCAGCTCCGCCGCGATCGATTCCAGTGACGTCTCGAGCTCGGCGCGATCGGGATCGCGAACCTCGTCGGGAAAATCGATCGCGGCCGCAAGCTCTTCCAGAATCGTCGAAAGCCGCGCACGCAGCGTTTGCACTTCGCGCGCTATTCCGCCGCCGAGATTTGCCGCCGCAGCGCGGGCCGCCGAGCGCGATTCGGCCGCGAGTAGATCGGCAACCGCCGAGGCTTCATGCAGGTCCATCTTTCCGTTGAGCAGCGCGCGGCGGCTAAACTCGCCGGCGCCGGCGTAGCGCGCGCCGCACGCGAGCAACGCGCGCACGGCTTCGCGCGCCACGATCGGCGATCCGTGAATCTGCAACTCGAGCGTGTCTTCGCCGGTGTAGCTCTGCGGCGCGGCGGAAAAAATGGCGATGCCGCGATCGATAGTGGCGCCGTTTTCGTCGACCACGGTGCCATACGTCGCCATCTTCGGCGCTAACGCATGCGCCGATCGGAACAAGCGCGTCGCGAGCGATCGCGTCTGCGGGCCGCTCACGCGCACGATCGCGATCGCACCTGCGCCCGCGGGCGTAGCGATCGCGCAGATCGTTTGCTCTGATGAGAACTGCATGTCAATCTTCCTACGCGCTTTTTGCAAGTGCGAGGCGGCGGATAGCCTTCGCCGAGCGATTAAACAGAGCTAAGCGAGGCGAAGGCGATCCGCAGACGAGCTACTTGGGAAAAACGACCACTCTTCGTTCCGGCTCCACGCCTTCGGATTCGGTGCGCACCGACTCGTTTTCGGCCAGCGCGATGTGCACGATCTTTCGCTCGGAGGGCAGCATCGGTTCCAGCCTTTGCGGCGCTTGTTCGCGAACGCAGCGCTCGAGCGTCATCAACGCGAGGTTCTTGAGTTGATCCGCGCGGCGCGCGCGGTAGCCTTCGGCATCGATCGTATAATATTTGCGGCCCGTCTTCACGCCGGCATTGAGAATGTTGTTGAAGACCAAATTCAGCGACTCGAGCGTGTTGCCGTGGCGCCCGATCAGCATCGCCAAGTCGGGACCGGTCACTTCAAAGTACTCGCCTTCGGGCCGCGAGAGATACTCGATCTCCGCGTGAGGCACACCCATCTTTCCTAAGATCTCTTCGAGCAAGTCGCGCGCGGGCTTGGCCGCATCAGGCATGGCGGCCTTCGGCCCTCTTCGCGCGGGCGGCTCGCTACGGCGCGTGCCACTGGGCGGACGGCGTCCGCCGGAGCCGCCGCGCCGAACGCGCGATCCGGTTCCGGGAATATCGCGGTCGCGAATCTCCGCGGGCTGCTGATCCTCGGGCTCGATGTCGTCTTCAAACATAGCTACCTTCTTGCGCCTCTCTTTTTCTTTTTGTTTCTGCGCGAACCACCCCGCTGCTGGCCGGCGACTTCACCGTTGGCCTTGGGCAGCGCTTTGGTCTGCGCGTCCGCCGGCACATCCGTGATGGCATGGAAGTCGTCCAGCGCCGAGAGCGGCTGGTGATATTTGCCGAGCAGATAAAATTGTTGGCCCATCGTGAACAAGTTGTACGAGAACCAGTAGAGCACCATCGCCGACGGCCAATTGTAGCGAAGGCCCAAAAATCCGAGCATCAGCGGCGAGAAGATCGCCATCAGTTTCTGCGTCTGCGCCTGCTGCGGATCGGCCGACGGCATCGTGGCGTATCGGGAATAGAAATACATCGAGATCGCATAGAGCAGCAGCAGCACGATATCGGCCGCCGCCAAATTCGGCGCGAACAGATACGCCTTCCATAAAAGCGGCGCGACGTGTTGGGTGAACGGCGCGCCGACCCAAAGCCAGTGTTCGTTTGCGTAAAGACTCTTGTGCGACCAGACCGCGTAGTACACGCTGATGATGATCGGGTACTGGACGAGCATCGGCCAGCAGCCGGCCAGCGGATTGGCGCCTTCCCGCTTGTACAGCTCCATCGTTTCTTTTTGGTAGCGCTGCGGATCGCTCTTGGAGTACTTGTTTTGCAACGCTTTCATTTGCGGCGCGAGCTTTTGCATCTTGATCATCGACATGAACTGCTTGGTGTTCAGCGGCCACGAGATCAATTTGAAGCCAAGCGCGAAAATGACCAAACTCCAGCCGCGGCTGTGCACCACCGAGTTGATGGCATCGAGAATGGCGGTGATGCCGTTGACGATCGGATCCAGAAACGCGTTGGTGGCGAAAATGAAGTGCAAGATCTACCTTTCGGCTACCGGATCGAATCCGCCGGGATGCCACGGGTGACAGCGCGCCAGCCGGCTCACGGCCATCGCGCCGCCGCGAAGCACGCCGTGTTTTTCACATGCCTGCACCGCGTACTCCGAACAGCTCGGATAGAAGCGGCACGACGCGGGAAGAAGCGGCGAAACGGCCATCTGATATGCGCGCAGCGCGGCCACCGCAATCCGGCGCACTACGCTAACGCTCGCGCGAGTTCGGAACGCAGGTCGCCGTAGGTAGCGGCGGCGGTCGAAGGGCGTGCCACCACCAGAATCCGGACGTGCGGATCGGCCGGAACAAGTTCGTGCATGGCGGCCGCGATGCGGCGCTTTACAGTATTACGGATAACGGCTTTGCCCACTGAAGTGGAGACGGTAATGCCCACGAGCGGGCGTTCGCCCTGGGCGGCGCCTTCGCCGCGGTAGACGGTCAAATTCGAGGTGGCCATACGCCGGCCGCGCTGGCGTAGGCGGGCGAAATCCGCCTGACGGCGCAGGCTGGCAAAGCGTCGCATCAGACGCTGAGGCGCTTGCGGCCCTTTCTGCGGCGGGCCGCGATGACGCGGCGGCCGTTTTTGGTGGACATACGCTCGCG
>JABXNS010000124.1_pt1 | contig 21003 bp, 20 predicted proteins | sample 7301101 | NCBI WGS metagenome assembly JABXNS01 (sample SAMN14449646, study PRJNA615230) | soil metagenome | isolation source: soil from bare, unvegetated metal-rich iron-sulfur acidic spring small-cell... | place: Canada: Paint Pots Mound, Kootenay National Park, BC | collected 2017-05-25 | reverse complement strand
CTTGATCGCGCTGCGCGAAAGGGGCTGATTCACAGGAACGCCGCCGCTCGTCACAAGAGCAGGCTGGCGATGGCCGGGAAGTAACCCGGACGCAAATCAAAGGGCGCCTCGCGGCGCCCTTTTTTCATTTACATGGTGGCCAACTCGCCGCCGCAGCGCTCACAGTACCACTCCGTCGGGTAGTTCGCGGCGCCGCACTCGGGACACTTGAGCGTCTTATGCTGCTCCGATCTCGGGTCCTGGGTGCCTCCGGTTTTGGGAACCGACGGCGGAGTGGCGACCGCAGTTGAAGGGGGCGCGCCCGATCCGCCTCCCGGGCGCAGCACCGGAAATTGGTCGAATGGCGAACGGCCGGCGGGGTTGTTTTGAGGCGGCTGCTGGGCGCGCGCGATCACGGGTTGCTCGACGCGGGCGGGCGGATTCAACGTTGGTGGCTGCGGGATGGCCGGACGGGGCACCACGGGAGAAATCGGTGGCCGGGAGCCATCCTCGGACCCGGGCCTGCTGGCGGCGATCGCCTCGGCCTGCTTTTCCTTCACGCTGAGAGCGAATATCCGATTCAGCTCGTTCAGCTGCGCATCGATGGCGGCCTTCTCTTTCACCAGACGCGCGAGTTCCTTATCCCACGCGCCCCCGATCTCCTTCCACTGCTTGTCGGTGTATTCACCAACAGCCGCGCGGAGCTCGGCTTCCTGCCGCGCCTCGCGCTGCTGCGATTCCTGGCGCGTGATATCGTCGAGCCGGAGCGTCAAGGCATCGATGTTCTCGCGCAACTCACCGGCACGCTCGGCGAGCTTGCCGGAGACTTCACGCAAGCGCGTCGTGTAATCCGCGTGAACCCGCTGATAGACGGATTCGGACGTGTTCGAGCGCTTCTCTTCCAGCGCTCCAAGCCACTCTTCGTATCTCTGGCGCTCCTTGAGGAGGCCATTGAGCGCGTCCAGCGAGACCGGCTCCTTCTCAGCCATCGTACTTCATCCCCTTGCTCGATTCACCTTCTCCCGATCGTGGGCAGGAATCCCCGATCGATAGACGACCGAACCCGCCACAATAGTACAAGAGGCGCGCCCGACAAGGGTCATTCCGTCGTAGGGACTGTTTCGTCCCTTGGAGACAAATCGTGAAGCGTCCACCTTCCAACGGGCGCTGGGATCGAACACGGTGACGTCGGCGGCTACTCCGCGCGCGAGCGATCCACCGGGAAGGTTGAAGACGCGCGCGGGGGTGCACGCCATTCGATCAACGAGCTGGGAAAAAGTCAGGCTGCCTGTCGCCACGAGATGCGTCACTACTACCGCGAGCGCGGTTTCAAGTCCGACGATTCCGTTGGGCGCGTCGGCGAACTCGCGCTCCTTCTCGTCGTAGTGGTGTGGCGCGTGATCCGTCGCGATGAGATCGATGGTTCCGTCCTTCACTCCCTCGCGCAGCGCTTCGACGTCTTTCGCCGTCCGAAGCGGTGGATTCATCTTCGCGTTGGTGTTGTAGCCGCGAACGCTCTCTTCAGTCAGCGATAGATGGTGTGGACAGACTTCCGCGGTGACTCTTATCCCCCGCTCCTTGCCCCAGCGAATCAATTCGACGGATCCCTTGGTGCTCATGTGCGCGAGGTGTACGTGGCCACCAGTCAAGCGCGCGAGGAGGATGTCGCGGATGACCATGATTTCTTCCGCTTCGCGGGGAATTCCCTTGAGCCCGAGCTGGGCGCTAACGATGCCTTCGTTCATCGACCCGCCGGCCGCGAGGGTTGGCTCTTCGCAGTGGTCGATGACCGGAATCTTGAACGTGCGCGCGTACTCCAGGGCCGTTCGCATCAGCTGTGCGCTCGCGACCGGCTTGCCGTCATCGCTGACGGCGACTGCACCCGCGCCGACCATCTCACCGAATTCGGCCAGGGCCTTCCCTTCCTGACCGACGGAGATCGCGCCAATCGGATAGACGCGTGCTGCCGCGGCCCGCTGCGCCTGGCGAACGATGAAACCCACCGCCGCCTGGTTGTCGGTGACGGGATCGGTATTCGGCATCGCGCAAACCGCCGTGAATCCCCCGGCTGCGGCAGCTTTGGCTCCGGTCGCGATTGTCTCCACATCCTCGCGCCCGGGCTCGCGCAAATGACAGTGAACGTCGATGAAGCCGGGCGAGACGATGAGGCCCGCGCAATCGATTACTTCGGCTTCGTCAGGACCGTCGATCGAGTGCCCCACACCGGCAATCCTGCCGTCAGTGAGGAAAACGTCGCCGACCTCGTTCAGACTTTGCGAGGGATCGACAAGAGTTCCACCCTTGAGCAGGACCGGTTTCATTCCCGCTCCTCGCGTCCGCGACCGCTGCCGCCTTTGGCAGCCTCTGCCAGCTCCGGCTTTCCGCCCGCGAGCAGGTAGAGCACGGCCATCCGAACCGCAACGCCGTTCGTAACCTGTTCCAAAATCACGCTGTGCGGGCCGTCAGCCACATCCGAGTCGATTTCGACCCCCCGGTTCATCGGACCTGGATGCAGGATCAAAATGTCGCGCGGAGCGCGATCGAGTCGTTCTCGCGTAATCCCGAAAACGCGGTTGTATTCTCGTGCCGAGGGGATATAGCCAGCGGTCATTCTCTCGAACTGGAGGCGCAAGATATTCAGCGCCTCCGCCCATTCGATTGCCTCCTCGACCCGATCGAAGATTCGAACTCCGAACTCGTCGATGGCGTTGGGCAGGAGAGAGCGCGGCCCGCACACCGCCACCTCCGCCCCCAGCTTGGTCAAGCCCCAGATGTTTGATCTGGCCACACGCGAGTGGAGAATGTCACCGCAGATGCAGACGCGTCGACCCTTCAAATCGCCGAGTCGATCTCGCAACGTGAGAATGTCCAGCAGCCCCTGAGTCGGATGCTCGTGCGTTCCGTCCCCGGCGTTGATGACGTTGGACTGAATTCGTTCCGCCAGAAATTGTGCTGCCCCCGAGGCCGAGTGTCTGATGACGACCATGTCGATCCGCATCGCCTCGAGATTCCGCGCTGTATCAACGAGTGTCTCTCCCTTGGAGACGCTCGAGCCCGCGACCGATACGTTAACGGTGTCTGCTGAGAGCCTTTTCTCGGCGAACTCGAAGGAGATCCTGGTTCGCGTCGAGTTTTCGAAGAACAGATTTACGATCGTCGAGCCGCGCAGGGCCGGAACCTTTTTTATAGCGCGCTCGCTGATCTCCTTAAACGGCTCGGCAGTGTCGAGAATGAGTCGAATCTGGTCGCCCGTCAGCGACTCGAGGCCAAGTAGATCCTTGCCGAGCGTTCCCGTCACGCCGACTTGGGAACGATGATGACCTCGGTGCGCTCGTCCAACTCGGCTACCATTACATCCACGCGTTCGTCCTCGCCGACGTCGACCCGTTTCCCTACGACGTCGGCATGAATTGGAAGCTCCCGTCCACCGCGGTCGATCAATACCGCGAGTGAGATGGAAGCCGGTCTCCCGAAATCGGCGAGCTCGTCGAGCGCGGCGCGCACGGTGCGTCCCGTGTACAGTACATCGTCGACGATTATGATGTGCTTGTTTTCCAGGTCCCAGGGAAGATAGGTGGGACCGACTACCGGTCGCGGGCCGATGGTCTGCAGGTCATCTCGATAGAGCGTGATGTCGAGCGAGCCCTGTGGCACGGTCACTCCCTCTCCGCCTTCGATCATCTTGACGAGACGATCTGCGAGTTGGACGCCGCGACGCTGTATTCCAACAATGATGAGATCGTCCGTGCCGCGGTTGAGCTCGACGATCTCCACCGACATGCGCTTCAGGGTGCGCTCGACGGCCCGGGCGTCGAGGACCGTCGTGTTTTTGGTAGTCATCGGTGCACAAATATGGCGCGGCCCGCAGGCTAATTGAAGAGACTTCGGGCTTGGCGAGACGTTATTCTTCATCGGATGCTGGCCCAACTTATCAGGCTCCTCGCCGGGAAACGGCCATCCGATGCGGCTACGAGCCACGACGTGCTTGGGATTCCCGTGATCGTCTACAACACGCGGCCCGAAATCGATACTAGCGCTGTAATCGCGCGGCTGAAGCGAAGTCTCTCCCTGATCGAGCGCTACGTCCCTCACCACTTCCGTCATCTCAAAAGAGATTTCGCGCACATAGTGGTGCAGCGCTTTGCTTGTCGGGGAGCATACTTCCACGAGCAGCGTGCGTGCCTCGTCGAGCTGACATTTACTGTGAACCCGGAGTTCTCGGACGCTGAAGTCGCGGCGACGATCATCCACGAGGCGATGCACGCCCGGCTCGATGCTCTCGGGTTTCCGCTGGAGATGTCCGATCGCGCAAGGCAGGAACGATTCTGCCGCCGGGCGGAGATCGAGTTCGGGCTGCTTGCGCCTAACGCGAAGCGCGTTGTCGAGCGGGCGCGGTGGACGTCAGAGCTGTCGGACGAAGAGGTCGCTCCGGAAATTGATCCGCGCCTCGCTCGGGAGCGGATCGCCGAGGTCGACCGCGCCTCGGCCCGACTTGGGGCATGAAGGTCTCCGGTCGTACCTGAGAGCCAGCAACTAGTCGGCTACGAGCGCGCGGCTTGTTCCCGTTGCACTACTGCTTTCAGTTCCTCACCTGATTTCTAGCCCGTTCTCGCGCTCGACCATCCTCACTGCCTCGACGTGGTCGGCCTGCTCGCCGAGCTGTTCTCGCGCTTCATGAAACCGCGCGGCCGCGAGCGATATCAGGGGCGTCGTGGCCCCGAGATCCACAGCCATCACCGCGGCGATTCCAATGTCCTTTTCCAAAAGCGCGAGTCGGAAGGTTCTTGGAAAGGCGCGCGTGATCACTCGCTGGGGGATCAGATTCTCCGAGGTGTTTGAACGGCCGCTCGACGCGTTAATCACATCGAGCGCCACCTTCGGATCCACACCTGCCTTCACCAGCACCGCCAGGCCTTCGGCCGCGGATAGAATGTGAACCGCGAGTAGCGCGTTGTTGACCGCCTTGAGCGCGTCCCCGGCTCCCACTGGTCCAGCATGGACGATCTTCTTTCCAAAAGCTTCAATCACCTCGCGGACGCGCTCGAAAACAGTTGCTTCGCCGCCCCACATCACAGTCAGGGTTCCGGACTTGGCCCCGCTCGTACCACCGCTCACCGGAGCATCGATGAACGCCACGCCGCGTCCGCCAAGCTCGGCGGCCATGGATCGCGACGTCGGCGGGTCGCCCGACGTGCAGTCGATCATGACAGCTCCCTTCTGGAGCGCCCCAAGCATTCCGTTCTCTCCGTGGAGCACCGCCTCCACCTCGGCCGACGAGGGTAAACACGTTACCACTACGTCGGCGTCGCGCACCGCGTCGGCGGGTGTGGCCGCCACACGAGCTTTGTGATTGCGGGCGAATTCATCCGCCTTAGAGGCGGTGCGATTCCATACGATCAAGTCGAATGGGTCCCGCGCCAGATGCGCCGCCATCGGTGCGCCGATGTCGCCCAGTCCGATGAAGGCAACTTTCATCGGTCGGTTGCGGGCACCGGCCTCGCGGCTAGGGCGGCGCCGTTGTGAGCGTATACGATTGCGGAAATGTCCGCGATCAGCTTGGCCGACCTCTTGGGGTCCGCGACGCCACGTGTGAGCACCACCAGTACGTACGGCTTTCTCCCGGGCGGATAGACGATCGCGGCATCATGAGAGACGGCGGTGATGTCACCCGTTTTGTGCGCGACCCGCGTTCCGGGTGGCAGCCCTGCCGGAATCTTCTCGTTGAATTCCTGCGCCGAGAGAATGCTAAGCATTTCGCGGGTGTCGCTAGCAGAAGCGGTTCTTCCCTCCTCGATGGCGCGGAGAATGCTGGCCAGGTCCCGCGCGGTGGTCGTGTTGTTGAGACCCCTATCGAACGCCTTTCCATCCTCGACCCCACGAAGCACTTGAATCCGCCGTGCACCTAGCGAGCGCATCGTCCTCGTCACCTCGTCCGCACCAACCAGCGTGATCAGGGTATTCGTCGCGAAATTACTCGAGCGCGTGATCATCAGCCGCAGCAACGTGTCGACGCGCACGCGCTCGCCGATTCTGTGATACAACGTCGAGTCGCTGTCCGAATTTGGGTCCAGGGTGTACGGCGAGCCGTCGACGAGCGAAGGGAACTGGTTCACGAGCAACAATGCCTGATCCATTCTGAACGAGCCCGTGTTTGCCTTCCGAAAGAGCTCGATCATCACGGGTACCTTCATAGTGCTCGCCGCGTGAAAGCTCGTGTCGGCGTCGAGGAAGATCGTGTCTCGGGAGCCCAAGTCTACGTAAGCAACGCCGACGCGAGCGCCGGGCTCCTCAGCAATTCGCCTCTCTATCTGCTGGAGCAGCGGATCTTGCGTCTGCGCGAGCGCCAGGAGACCAGCCGCTAGCAGTGTCATCATCTCTCGTACCCAGCCATCAGACGCGCGCGGCCCTCACAGTTGGATTACCGGCCGGTTGTACCTCGGCCCAGATGCTCTCGTTGTGTCGATCCTTGAGAAGGAGGGAGCCAACAACGACGGTGATGAGAGCAACCACGATCGGGAATGCAAGCCCGGCGTAAATGTTTCCAGTTCGCGCGACCAAGCTCGTTGCGATAATCGGAAGGAAGCCGCCGAACCAGCCGTTGCCGAAGTGATACGGAAGTGAAAGCGACGTATACCGGATCCTGGCGGGAAAAGCTTCGACGAGAAAGGCCGCGATTGGTCCGTAAACCATCGTCACGAACACCACCTGGACGAAGACAAGTGCAGTAAGCGCGACGGCGTTGACGGGATTGGAATAGAACTTCATCGCATGATAAATCGGCACGTACAGGAAGGCCGCGAGCAGGTTACCGGCCATCATGATCTTCTTCCGACCGATCTTGTCGGAAAGGCTTCCAAAGAAGACGAACAGTGGCGCGCCCAGAACCAGTGCGATCGCTACACACACGTAGGACGTGACGAGCGGGACTTTCAACACCGTCTGCATGAAGAGGAGCGCGTAGAACTGTCCCGTGTACCAGACGACGGCTTGCCCGGCCGTTGCCCCGAACAAAACGATCAAGAAGATCTTCCACCGCGACCAGGTTCCGAAACTCTCCTGAATCGGCGCGCGCGAGGTCTTGCCTGTCTCCTTGAGGATGGAGAAGAGCGGGGATTCGCGAAGCCGTATTCTGATGTAGTAAGAGATCACGACCAGGAGGAGCGAGATAATGAACGGGATGCGCCAGCCCCAGACTTTGAACGCGTCTTCGCCGACGACACCGCGAACACTCAGGATCACGGCGAGCGAGAGGAAAAGCCCGAGTGTCGCCGTTGTCTGAATGAAGCTCGTATAGTATCCACGGCGACCATCGGGCGCGTGCTCGGCCACGTACACAGCGGCGCCGCCGTACTCGCCGCCGAGTGCGAGGCCCTGAAGCAGGCGAAGAATGACGAGGATAACCGGAGCGGCCACTCCGATTCGATCGTAGCCTGGTAGGAATCCAATCGCCGCCGTCGAGCCTCCCATGATGAGAAGCGTCACGAGAAAAGCGAACTTCCTGCCGATCAAATCCCCAACTCGTCCAAACACCAGCGCGCCGAGCGGACGCACCGCGAACCCTACCGCAAAGGTGGCCAGGGTCTTGAGAAAGCTCGCGGTCGGATTCCCGCCTGGAAAAAACTGCGTTGAGATGATCGCGGCCAGGCTGCCGAAAATGTAGAAGTCGTACCACTCGATCATCGTCCCGACCGACGATGCGGTGATCACCTTCCAGATTCCGCGCGTGTCACCCGCGGGGTGAGCAATCGCGCCTGACAACCCACCGGAGTTCGGAACGGCAGAATTCATTGGCAGATAATCCTCGGAATTCTCACGTTGAATGGATCACGGAATCCAGCCGCGGCTCCGATATGAATCCGTGGCAAACGTCTCGTAGAGCCAGGATCGGAATGCGCGCAGCCGCTCACCCGGATAGCTCCCGGAGTACAAACCGGATTCGCGAAGGGCAGCGGGAACACATACGACTCTCAAACCGACAGCCTCGAAAGTAGCACAGGCCCTTCTCGTGTGCATCGGCGAGGTCACGACCGCAACCGTTTTCCAGCCGCGCGGCCACGCGATTGCCCGCATCCTCAGCGCTTCTGTCCGCGTCGTGACAATCGAATCGACGAAGATCGTCTGTGATTCCACACCCGTCAGTCGAGTCACATTCTCTAGATCCGCCGAGTCCGACACCGCCCGCTCCGCGTCGCTCCCGCGTTCCCTGGACACGAGCAGCACCGGCGCGAGCCCCCGTCTGGCCAGGGTGAGTCCAGTCAGGAGGCGGTCGAGCGTCTCGCCGCGCATCATGCCGTCTGGGGTGAACCCGGCCGACAATATCGCGATTACATCGACGCGCGGGGGAATGGCGTCCCGTCTAACGAGAGGCCGCGCCAACGTCGATACCAAAGGAGTGTAGACGACCAGAATAGAGAGGAGCGCGATTATCCCGGCGGCTATCCAGAGCAATTGACGGAGGCGCGTGACTCCGAGGATTGCTCCAATGAGGGCCGCCGGCACGTAGAGGGCCAGATCTGGGCGCCGAAGGAGCTGCTGGACGCCGAGCGCGTGCGCGGCCACCGCGCAGAGCGTACCGAGAATCGCTCCGGCAACGGCCTGTCGCGCGTTGTCTCTCTGCCTGCTCGCTTCCAGCACCGCCCAAATCTAGCCGCGGCGACCAACGGCCCGCGACTCAGCGACGTGCGAGCTACCGCTACGGCTTCTTCGAGTGCTGTAGCGGGATCGACTGCGCGGCCGCGATACGTTCGGCTGCTGTCTTAAGCGCTCCCTCAAGTGCAACCGACTGTTCCGCAACTACCTGCTGGGCCGTCGTCACTACGCCAAATGCAACCTGCCTAGCTGCGGACGTGATCGCGGGGTCCGACGCGAGCTTCAAGGCAAGGGCTTGTACCGCCGCGGCAAGATCATCCAGCGACTTCTGTAGCTCGGGGGAAGGTTTGAACGAGGCCGAGTCCCGAGCCGTCGACTTGGAAGGTGCGGCCTTGGTTGTGGGCTGCTGGGAGCGCGCCGCCGACGTCGCGGCAAGGCCGATGAGCAGAACGAGCAATAGAGCGATGCGTTTCATCTTTAGATCTGAAGTGAGTTCAAAAGCTCAAGTGTCGCGCCCTGAGATACACCAGAATAGCTAGAAGGGTCGCTGGGCGAAATATTCAATTGCCGGGCCACGGCTTTTTTGGGGGTAATTCACGTGCTTGACTACGTCGAAGCGCTTCGCCGGGCGATCCAGGACGCCACGCCCGTCCTTCAGGGAATGAGCGAACAGAAGTCACGTCTCCGACCCGGACCGGGCAAGTGGTGCCCGCGAGAGGTAATTGGACACCTGATCGATTGGGCATCCAACAATCATCAGCGATTTGTGCGGGCACAATTCCAAGAGGATCTGATTTTTTCTGGTTACGAGCAGGACGCGTGGGTTTCGCTACAACGATATCGGGACGCACCCTGGGACGAGCTGATTACGCTGTGGCGGAGCTTCAATTTCCATATCGCGCGCGTCATGGAGGCTGTCCCTAAGGACGAACGTATTCGGTTGCGGGCACGCCATAATCTCGACGAGCTCGCGTGGATCCCCGTCCCACCCGAGCTACCACCGACACTCGATTACTTCATGAGCGATTACGTGAAGCACCTGGAGCACCACCTCAGGCAGATCGGGGTGAGGACGTCCTAGTTCACCCAATCCGCTATGAAGACGTTGGTCTCGTGCGGCTTGGCGCCGTTGCGATTCGACGCCCAGACCAGCGCTTTGCCGTTGAGACTGAACATTGGGAACCCATCGAAGGTCGGCGCGGTGGTCACTTGTTCAAGGCCCGATCCATCCGGATTGATGAGAAAGAGATCGAAGTTTCCGAGCTTGGGATCGGTATGGTAATTCGAGGCGAAGATGATCTTCCTCCCATCCGGTGTCCATGACGGGCCAAAGCTCGCCCCACCCAGATGCGTTATTTGCCGCTGGTCACTGCCGTCCGCGTTCATGATCCAGAGATCCATTTTGTTCGGCCGGACCAACCGCTGCGCCAGAAGCTCCTTGTAGCTCGCAATCTCCTGGGGTGTCTCTGGGTGGTAGGCGCGATACACTATCCGCTTTCCATCCGGGGACCACCAGGGTCCGCCGTCGTACCCGAGCTGGTGGGTTAACTGCTTCAAGTCGGAGCCGTCTACGTTCATCACGTAAATGTCCAGATCGCCGTCCTTTAGGGATGTAAACACGATCCGCTTTCCATCGCTCGACAAGACGCTCTCGGCTGTATAAACACCGAACTGTGTCAGACGATGGAGGTCCGAGCCGTCGGTGCGGGCGGTGTAAATGTCGAACGGGTCGAGGCGCCAGACGTAACCTTTCGACGCGTCGGGGCGGGGCGGACAACCCTTCTCAAGTGCCTGACTCGATGCGAAGAAGATCCGGCGGTCGGCGTCCATGAAATAGCCGCAGGTCGTCTTGCCAAGGCCGCTCGAGACTCGTCTCAAATGCGACCCGTCGGTGTTCATCACATACTGCTGATCGCATGTTTTCCCATCCCTCGTGCTCTGAAAAATCAAACGCTTGCCATCGTGGCTGAAATAGGCCTCGGCGTTCCCACCACCATTAGTGAGCTGGCGGATATTTCGAAGGTGGTTTTCACCGGGTTCTGACGGAACTGGAATCGGCGTGAACCCCGCTTGGCCCGAAAGCGGGGCGGGGCTCGCGAGGAGCGCGCAACAAATAACCCCTAACCTCAAAGTTCCTCCGTATCCCAAGGACGTGCGGAGCCTCGCACCCTGACAAAGGTGTGGGCGTCCGAGGCGAAGAGCGACTGGGTAGCGCGTAGATGTCTCCAGTAAGACAACCACCCATCAAACCATCGTTTATGCGACCGACCCCGACGGCCCGGGACCCGCGACTCCCTTCACGTTCCGCAACCCGGATTTCAATCTGCGTCGCGTCGCGGAACCCGTGTTCTGAGGTGGGAGTACAGGTCGGGATCTACGCTCTATTTCGTCTGGACCCAGGAGCGAGACGGCTTCGACCAGTTGGGAGATTTCAACGTGAGCCGCGACCGCTCCGCGTTATTCCGGGATCGGCCGACCAATATCTTCCGGATCTAAGGGGCCTACCGGATCGGAAGGTAATGTTGAGTTTTGTTGGTGGTCGGCGGCTTGAAGCGTGGGCTTTATCGATCGGATAACTAGGAACTGACACCAGCGGCCACTGGGTGATCGGCCAATTCGGCAATTACTCGGGTGTTTCTGACGTTCTTCCCCGGGTGGTCGACGAGTTTTTGGCGAGCGCGACCTTGGCCGTTGTCGGACTCGATGACCTGCTAGCGCTCTTGTGACTCTTCCGACGCGAGTGACCCCGATAGACGCCGCGAACCCAACGCGCGCGAGTGCCCCGGACGTCGATATGGGCAAAGGGACCACTGCGACCCGAGTAGGCGTAGAGCCCGGTGCCGCCGACTAGCTCAGGGTATCGAGCTTCGACTCGCTCGACCGCATCCAGGATCATCTTGACGTCCGCGAAGTTGACTTTCCCGTCGCCATTCAAGTCCGACATCTTGCCGTCGCCGACCTGGTCGATGAACACGTCGGCGGCGTCACCGAACTGGTGTCTGCTGTCGCGGGCGCTGCCCTCGCCGCGAACGGCGTAGTTGTGGGCCGGCGTCCGGAAACCCGAGCGAATCCGCATGCCCTCGGCGTTCACTCCGTGATCGTTCAGGTCTTCGATCACGAGCTCGAGCTTGTCGAGGAGGGGCTCGCGGAGAACAACGTACTTCGGCCAAACATCTTTCTGGTCGTGGGAGACGAAGTCCCGGAGCCGGAAGTGCTCGGACACGCGGGTGTCTTCGTTGTCGGGCGTGACCTCGATAAAGCCTTCAGGATTCTTGTATGCTTCCGATCGGACACGCCCTTTCTCTTGTGGCCAGTACCCAAGGCGATAGCCGTTGAGCCAAGCCCGAACCTTCTGCCCGAACGACCGCATCGTGAATACGGTTGCCGGACTGGGTCCGGACTGAACCGAGGCACTGGCGACGGTAGCACCCGGAGTGGAGGCGAGCGAGACCCAGTCCTCGGGCATGACGAAGCGTGCGAAAACCTTCCCACTCAAGCCCGTGCCCTTCTCCCCAGATGGGGAATAGAGTGGTTTGGCAGCTCGCGTGTCGGCGCTGTCCACGGAGGCTATAGCGCCACCAGCAGTCGAGGCGGTAGCGGGGAGAGAATCAGCGTGATTCGCGACAGCATTCGAGCCTGTCCGACCGACGTGCGAGTAGAGCTGCAACGCGCTCGCGTGCGTCGGCAGGAGGATCGCCGTAAGGGCGAAAACGGTTTTTACGGCTAAGCTGAATCTGAGGCGAAACTGCGTCATCAAGAAGGCTCCTCTTCGGTAGCTCGACTGACATGGCGCCGCTTGAGCGTCGCTTTAGTCTCGGGGCTTTGCGTCGCCGCCTTTAGGCGGGTTTGCGGTTATCGGAGGCGCCCGCTTACGGATCAGCTGGGCGCGAACATGAAAATGACTATTTGGACCGGTGGAGTGTAACTGCTGAGGTCCAACTTGCTAAATATGTTACTTTAATGTGAGGCTCTAACTCTTTGATTGGTAAACTTCTACCTGCCAGACATTAATCTTCTGGTTCGGGGCTGCCCCACACTCTTCGAGCACTTCCGGAGGCCTCTCTTTCCTGAGGCGGGCCGTCCGTAAACGGATGTGTTATTTACTAGCCGATCTAGGGGAGGCGGTCTTGGCGAGGGGTTCGCGCGGACCGACTTGGGTCACGTACTCGCCGGTCACGTCGGTCCCCCGAACGGCTCCCTTTAGCGTCTGCTCGCCCGTTTTCGAACCCAGCCTCCAGCTCAGGGCCGCTCTCCCTCGGGTGTCGCTCATTGCGCGCGCCGGACTGACCGTTCCAGACTTGACCGAAAAGTTGACCCGCGCGTCGGGCACCGGATTGCCATAAACGTCCGTAACCAACGCATAAAGCCGCTTATTCTTGCCCGAGTCGCGCGAGCGTCTGTCGGTCGGGGCATCATCGAAGGCGAGGTTCGCGGCAGCGGCCGGAGTCGCGTGCGCGACGATCTTGAGGAGGTTTTTAACCCCGTCCACGTGGACCGCGAGCGTGTACTCACCCGCCGAGTGACCCATCGTCCACCGCGTCTTCGCGATGCCGAGCGAGTCGGTTGTCAGAACGGTATCGGAGAGACTACCACCCGAGGGCGACAGGGTCAGCGCGGCGCCGTCCACCCCGCTCCCGTTTGCGTCGGCCACCCGAAACACTAGCGCTTTTCGAAGCTGGGCTCCAGCTGGGGACCGCTGGTTATCGCCCGAGGACGCGACGACCGACGCGGCGCTCCCGGCCAAGGCCGTCGCGCTCAAGGTGACCGGCGGAATCCCGAGTCCCGGACCCACGCCGACCAGAGCTCTGAGACGCTGGGTACCGGTCTTCCTGGCTAGAGTCCAGCGCGCGCTCGCCACTCCGAGGGAGTCCGTCCGCGCGGAACCGACCTCAACAGACCCGCCATCGACCGTCGTCCAGCGAACGGGCACATCGGGAAGCGCTCGTCCGGCGGAGTCAGTCACTCGGACCGCAACCGAATCGGGAAGCTCTTCACCCGCGTGTCCACTCAGGCGCTCAACCAGGGATGTTACGCGCGTGTTGCTCGCGACCGGGTCTGCCTCTGCAATGATGGCCAAGGCGCTATCCACGTTCTCGACGCTCGCAAACAATGTCTGCCTCCCGGGATCGGGGCCGAGCGTCCAAGTGGCCCGTGCCCGCCCATCAGCGTCGGTAACTGCGCTCGCGGGGTCCACCGCTCCCTGGCCCTGCGCCAGGCGGAACGTGACCTTCTTGCCAGTAGCTGCGGCCCCATGCCGATTCGTTGCCCGCACGACCAGCGCCTGTGGAAGTGTCTTCCCAGAGAGCGCTCGTTGGTTGACACCTGCGACCAGCGAGATTGCGGACGCTGGTGTGACGACGGAAACACCGGTCCGCCCCGCGACGCCTTCGATTTTGGCCCCGATCGTCGTCCGACCGGCGGAGCGTGCAGTCAAAAGCCCGCTACTGTCCAAGGCGGCGACGCTGTTGTCGTCGATGTGCCAGGTGGGCTCGAGTCCGGCGATCGGATAACCGCGGGAGTCCATAGCGCGCGCCCGAAGCTGAAGCTGTGCGCCCTCCGGCACAACGATCAAGCTGTCGCCCGATGCTCGACCAACTTCGACGCTTGTCACCCGCTGGCGGACGACGATCGTAGAGTGCGTTACCAGTCTGCCGACCACTACGCTCACCATCGTTCGTCCGGGGCCGTGCGCGACCACGGAGCCATCCTGCAACACAGTGGCGATGCTCGGGTCCCCGGTCGTCCACGTTGGGCGCGCGCCAACGAGAATGCTACCATTCTTGTCCGTAACCGTTGTTGCGTAATGCACTGTGTCGCCGATGGCGGAAGCCGTATCGATCGCCGGCCGAAGGCCAACCCAAGCCGCCCCGATATTTCCGATTGACTGATGTGCCTCAGCGTGACCGATGACGCCGTAGGAGTACAGCGCGGTGAAAATCGAGACGAGCGCAGCGCCGGAAGATGCGGCAACGGCAACAAGTTTTGCCGAGTGTCTTACCCACTCGGCTCTTTTTGCGGAATTGATGATCTCGGCCATTGCTTAAAGGACTGCAATCGGTGGAGTGCCGTCACGGTTTTTTTCGCACTGTCTGCCGGATTGGCGGCGGGGCAAACGCCGCGGCAGAACCCGGGGGTGGACGGGGAGTCAGCCGTGCTGCTGCAGGGTGACAGGGCGGCGAGGTTCGCTGTAGGGCAAGAGCCCCTTCCCCTAACCTCATTTTTCTACCCGTGGTTCTTACCAATGCCGGCGCCACATGCGCTTTTGTTGTCACCCGGCACTGCAATTATTTCACAGCCGGCAAGCAACGATCAGTTTCTTATTATCCCCTCAGAGGTGCCAGGCGTTGCTAGGCCAAAAGAAAAAGAGAGGGGAGCGCTTGGAGACGCACCCCTCTCTCACCAACCGCTTCTGTATCACCTTATTGACGAATCGTGTCGGGCCGAGCAACAGGAAATGGGTCGGTGACGACTTGATTTCGTCCTGAAGCGGGTGCATCGCGGCTAAGGCGGATTCTTGCGGCTTTCTATTGACAGCCTCTTGGTCGGTTCGTATCGTCGATCCATGATCGAATCACAGTCCTTGTCGCTATTTCTCGTATCGTCTTATAATCCGTGCGCCTGTTCGCGCCCCCGATGGGACCGGTGTTGACGCGACCCAGCAACTGACTCTGCCTTCGCGAATGCCCCGGGCCCTCGTCCCCCGGGGCATTTTTTTTTCATTACAACCCACACAGGCCTAGACATGTCAACCGTACTAAAAGAGGTTCTCTCCGCTAACGCGACTTACGCCGCTGCGTTCGGCCCGAAGGCCGATCTCGCGCTTCCACCTGCGCGTCGTTTTGCCATTCTCACGTGCATGGACGCGAGACTGGATCCCGCCAAGTTCGCGGGACTCCGCGAAGGTGATGCCCACGTCATTCGCAACGCGGGTGGCCGCGCCAGCGACGACGCCATTCGGTCACTGGTGATCTCTTACAAGCTCCTCGGCACTCGCGAGTGGTTCGTTATTCACCACACCAATTGCGGGCGGGCTGGTTACTCGCCCTTAGAGGCTTCTCGCCTCACCCCCGAGTCATCCCTAGCACGCGATAAGCGCCGTCACGAGCAGCGAAGCCAAGCGGACTACGGAATCGGTTCGATTCTCCATAGACCGTTGAGCATATCAGACGCGTAGAGCCTTGTTCCGGTCCAGAACACACCCCAGACGTACACCGGGATTCCCGTGTCGGTTAGCGCGCGACCGACTTCACGCCCCATTTTCCGAAGATCGCAGCGCCCGTCGTCGCTTTTCATGGTCGCGTCACAATTCCCGAGGTCGCCGCGAACGTATATTGCGCGCACACCCGCGTTATAGTACGCCGCGAACAATACGCCGCGATCTTCATCGACCGAGAAATTGTGGGTGCCCGCTCCTGGCACATTGTAGAACGCGACCTCGTGCGGATTCGTTAAGACTGAGACATCCACGACATGAATGTCTCCAGATGACGTCGAGCAGCACCCCCCGGCGCCCTCTTCGCCGACGAGCGCGTAACGCTTCGTACCGTTCGCATTGTCTCGGAACCACCAGACATTGTGCACGGCGCCGCCAACAGTCTTCACGTTGCCGAGCAGCTTTGGATTTGCGACGGTGCCGCCCGCACCTCCACCACCGATATCGAAGATCGACAGCCCGTCGTTCCACAATGCGACCATTAGAATGCCGTCGCGCACGAATACATCGTGCACCCATGGGTTTCCCATCGTCTGGGAAAAAACCTCGAACGGCGCCGCCGGGTCGGAAAGGTCCACGATTACGAGCTTACCCGCCGGACCATTCGGGTCGACGCAGAGAAATCCGTAGAGCTTGCCATTAACTACAGCTAGCGTCGCAGTATGGACGCCGTTAAACGTGTTCGCGTTGGCGAAACGCGAAACGAGCTGGGGTTTCAACGGATTGTTGATGTTGTAAATGAGGATCGAGCCGGGCTGACTTTCGGTGGCAACGACGAGAAGCTTCCCGTCATCCGTCGCTTGAATGTCGCCCAGCGTGTACGCTGAATTTGCATATTGGTCCGATACGCGCGGTACGATCACCGAATCGACGAGTACTGGTGTCGCGCCTGTCACGTTCCAGATATTTATTGCATTCCCCCGCGTGTAGCCTCGCTGGCGCCAAGTAGTCGTGTACGCGACATTGCCGAGCACCCAAAGCTCCGCGGTGTAGCGATTTGCAACGACCCCCAAGCCTGGGGGCGACAGCGGTAGCGGTGGCCTTATCGACGAGTCAGTCGGTGCGGTCACACCACCTCCGCAGGAAAGCAATATCGTACCGATCAGTAGGACGGAAAGTGCAGGAGTACCCATTCGCATTTCGTTGACCGGTCGAGGGGAGGCAGAAAAGTTCGCAGCTTTTTCCCCACGCGCCAGGTCCGATTGTCATGCCTTCGGGGGATACGTCAGGCGTACTTCGGCAGGGAGCCGATCGAGGATCTTCTCGCGCACCGCGTACAGCTCCTTCGCGTGGTTGGCTAAAGCCTCGGCCGAACTGGGCATCGTATCCTGCCGCTCTTTGGCCTGGTGCTCGGCCTCGATCATCGCTCCGTGGACCGCATGAGCGTCGATTCGAGCAAAATCTTCCATACCCGAACATAAGCCGTAGCAGGGGCTGAGAGCTAGTTTTAGCGTCGTCTCGGCTCCGCAGCCGGGTATCTGAAGATCGCATCCCAAAGCGCTTAGATCGCCAACGTTTGGCGCCGTGTAAAGGGGGCCACTTTTCAGGTAGTCTCGCACAGGCGCGAGTGGTTCTACGCGAGGGACGCGAACCGAGCTCGGCGCAAGAACTCTAAGCGGTACCGCCCGGCATCGACGGATGGAAATCCCCCGCCCGCTCGGCCGCACCGTGGAGCGCGAACTTGGTCGTAGATGGCTCGCCGTCAGAATCGGATTGTCTCTACAACTTCGCTAAGGGTTTCGCACCTGAACGGTCAAGGGACAGAGTTCGACTGAGCCCATTGTCTTTGTATCGGTACCTCGAGCTGGCGGCCACTTCACCACAGCCCAAAACCGGTTTAAAAACTTGCAGAGCTACTGAATCAGAATTGGCGGGGGGACCAGGGGCCATGCGGTCCTCGGGGGAATCGAGGAAGACGCCCCCAAGTAGACATCGACTTCGCGGTCGATGATCAGGTGGCTGCCCTCTGTCGCGATTTTTCCGGAATCGTCTCCTGCTCACCGAGAACATTCTGCTCCACGATGGAAGCGCAATCGTAGCTTATTTCGGAATCGCCTTGGCGGTGACCGAGGCCGGCGGCGCACGCATCACTCAGACTGGCCTGTCGCTCGGGACTCCGGGCTACATGAGTCCCGAGCAAGCGATGGGCGAACGCGCCATCACCGCCAGAAGCGACATCTATTCCTTGGGCGCGGTGACCTGCGAGATGCTTTCTGGCGAGCCGCCATTCACCGGACCGACCGTCCAGGCGGTTGTTGCGAGAGTGATGACGGAAGAACCACGCCCTCTCACGACTCAGCGACGCAACATACCTGCGAATGTGGCCGCCGCAGTGTCGCACGCCCTGGAGAAGATTCCGGCGGACCGGTTCGCATCGGCCCACGAGTTCGCCGAAGCCTTGAACAATCCTTTGTTCGCGCTATCCGCAGCGTCGGTCGCGGGGAGACAAGCTCGATCAAGCCGTCACTCAGTGTTGTTGTATGGCGTGATCGCGCTCGCGATTCTGACAACGGGCACGACACTCTGGGCTTGGATGCGTCCAGCGGACTCGAAGCCTGTGCTGCGGTACCCCTTGGTGTTCGATTCGACCGAGACGATGGTTCGGAGCGCGGAGTGGGCGGGACGGCTTGCGATCTCACCTGATGGATCGCGCTTGGCCTACATAGGAGGGCCGGGCGGGCAGCTCTTAATACGCCCGCGCAATCAGCTACACGCGACCGCGATCCCAGGGACCGAAGGGGCATACACACCGTTTTTCTCGCCCGATGGTCAACGCATAGGGATCGTTACAGGCAAGAACCTTCAGATTGTTTCGATTAACGGCGGCCCCCCTGTCACCGTAACTGATTCGCTCGTAGACATCGGCGGAGCGTCCTGGGGCCGTGACGGGTTTATCTACGCGGACGGCGCTGGGCTCGTCGGCCTCGTCCGAGTGGAAGCGAAGCCTGGGGCGGTGCCAAAGCTGTTTACTGCTCTGGACACGCTAGGCGGCGAGATCGAGCACATGTGGCCTGATGTGCTGCCCAACGGGAAAGGCGTCCTGTTCACCGACGCGTTTGGGGTCGCGAGCGGTAACAAGGCGAAATCGACATACGCCATCGCCGTTGCCGACATTCCGTCAGGGAAGCGCCGGGTGATCGTGGACAACGCGATGTATGCTCGCTACGCGACCTCCGGACACCTTCTGTATGTGACCCTGAACAAGACATTGATGCTGGTTCCCTTTGATCAGACTTCAATGAAAGTGACCGGTGAGCCGACGACGCTCGTCGAAGGTATGCGGCTTGCTTTCACGGTGCGCGGAGGAAGTTCGCCTCCGAACTTAAGTCAGTGAATCTTCGGGATCTGGCGGCCTTGGGCGGCTGGAAGAATACCCAGACGATCGTCATGGTCTATCAGCAGCCTGAGATTGAGATCCAGCGGGCAGCGTTGGCCGCTAGGCGATCGTTACGGGCGACACGGTAATACCAACCGCCACCGGGAACCGCCACCTGACGATCAGGCCTGAAAGGGCCGACAGCCGGCCCCGCTGGCGAGCCTGCGGGGCCACAAAGACTTATACGGACGGGGTGGGATTCGAACCCACGGTACGCTATTAACGTACACACACTTTCCAGGCGTGCGCCTTAAACCACTCGGCCACCCGTCCTAACGACTGCACCGCAACAACTTACGACCTTGCCGTCGCGGGGTTTTCTACCTTTACTACCCGTTGTTACTACCCGTTGCTGGCGGCGACGAGCTTGCCGAGCGCGATACGCTGCGCCTGCTCGTCTGGCTGAAGGTACACTGTAATCAGTGTCTTCTCACTCTTCCAGCCACCAAGGTCTTTCAACTCGCGCAGCGGCACGTTCCGTAAGGCGTTTGCAAACGCACGCCGGAACGAATGCCATCCGTATCCTTTGCCACGCGGAATGCTGGCAGCTTTCGCAACCACGTTCCATAACTTCTGTACTGTGTCGCGTGGCAGTGGCTTAGACGAGTCGCGCGGTGCAGGAAATACGAATGCCTCGCCGATCGCCTTCACCCGCGCACGGTCCTGCTTTAGAAAGGAAAGCAATTCGGGATGCAACGGGTTTCGGTGTTCATACCCGATTTTGTCAGCGTCGGCGCGCCACCGAATAGTACCGGCCTCAAGGTCAATGTCTGACCAGTGGAGCTGTCGAATCGCGTTCGACCGATGTCCGGTGTACCATGCCAGCATAACAAACCGCTCTGCGAGTGACGAGTGGTGCTCCTGAGCCGCAGTGCGCAGTTCGATGCACTGCTCCGGCGTGAACATTGGCTGCCGTGGGTTTTCTTCCTTTGGCAGCTTCAACCCTCGGAGCGGATTCTTGTCGATCAAGTAGCCATATCCGTCCGGGTGCTGGGCACGCTCTGCCCAATTAAGCACGGCCAGCAACAACTTCAGGTTTTGCTCGATGACCCTTGGCCGAACTGTCTTCGGTCCAGTCTTACCGGGTTTCTTGCGACGGTTGTTAGGTGCGAGTTCGCCGGACTGACGCCGCCGGATGTAACTCTGCCAGTCACGCACGTTGAGCGTCTCTGGCCTCCGGTCGCCGCCAAACGCCTTCAGGAACAGCGGAAGCGTTCGCTTATCGTGGCCGCGCCCACTCTTTCCCTTCTGTGGGGTGACCTCACGTTCGTAGATGTCAAACAGCGTTCGCAGCGTAAGCACCTGCACTGCCGGTCGAGCCTTTTCGTCTTGACCCCACCGTCCCGCAATTTCATCCGCCTCACGTTTCGCGCGGTCCCTGGTTGCGTGCCCGAGCGGCTTTTTTACTCTTCGCCCGTCCACTCGGTAGTCGATCCACAGACCTTCACCTTGCTTGGGCCAAGCGTACACCCTCACTCGGTTGTGACCCCTTTCACCAGCCTTGTAAGACCACATGCGCCGTCGTGACGCGGTATCGGTTGGCTTCTTCATCGTCCACTCCTATGAGTGACAGAAGCCACTACAGCCGACACAGCATCAATATGCCTGCCGCCCGACTCCGTGAGCAAGAAAGCCCCATGTCCCGGCTTAACCGGCACATCGGCGCGCCTTATACGTGGCCTTCCCTTACGCCCACAGTTCTGAATGCGCCCAGTCGCGACCATGCGTTGCAGCGAGTCAGTGGAGTAACCGCCGAGCGTGGACGCTTCCTTTAGCGACACGCATCCTTCCCCACTTTGTAGAGCGTTCTCTAGCTCGTCGGCAGCGTCCCGAAATGCTTGCGCGG
>JABXNS010000123.1_pt1 | contig 21024 bp, 14 predicted proteins | sample 7301101 | NCBI WGS metagenome assembly JABXNS01 (sample SAMN14449646, study PRJNA615230) | soil metagenome | isolation source: soil from bare, unvegetated metal-rich iron-sulfur acidic spring small-cell... | place: Canada: Paint Pots Mound, Kootenay National Park, BC | collected 2017-05-25 | reverse complement strand
GGAAGCCGGTGGTGTACAACGTCGCGAACTTCACCAAGCCTGCACCGGGCCAACCGGCGCTCCTCACCTACGACGACGTGACGACGATGTTCCACGAGTTCGGTCACGGGCTCCACGGAATGTTCTCTCGCGTCGAGTACCCGACACTGTCGGGAACGAACGTCCCTCGCGATTTCGTGGAATTCCCGTCGCAATTCAACGAGCACTGGGCGCTCGAGCCGAGAGTTTTCGCCAATTATGCGAAGCACTATCAGAGCGGCGCGCCGATGCCCGGGGCTTTGGTGGACAAGATCAAGCAGTCGCGTACGTTCAATCAGGGCTTCTCGATGACCGAACTCTTGGCTGCGTCGCTCCTGGATTTCGCGTGGCACACGGTGCCCGTCGGCGCAACGCCGGCCGATGTCGACTCGTTCGAGACCGCATCTCTCAAGCGGTTCAATATCGCGATGCCCGAAGTTCCCCCGCGCTATCACGGCACATACTTCTCACACATCTGGGATGGCGGGTACTCAGCCGGCTACTACGCGTACACGTGGAGCGAGGTGCTCGATGACGACGCGTATGCGTGGTTCACGGAGCACGGTGGATTGACTCGGGCAAACGGCTGGCGGTTCCGTGACATGGTATTGTCGAGAGGAGGGACGGTCGACGCCGCCACTCTCTATCGCAACTTCCGCGGTCGCGATCCTAACGTGGAAGCGCTGCTTGAGGAGCGCGGGCTCAAAGGAAGCGACTCGTCGGTGAAGTAGGCCTGCTCCTCGGAGCGGCGAAACCAAACGCCGCCGCGAAGGAACCGCTGTACGTGGTCGGCGACGGTGTCGCCGGAGACCGCTACCGCCGCAAACGCGATCTATACCTTATGGATTGTATCTCACCCGTATAGATAGTAACTCACCGGCATAACCGTCCCACTGGCAGTCGCATGAGCCGACCGTCGGAACCGGCTTACCTGCGGGTCGACTTTATCGATTTCCTCGACCGCTTCGACTTCCTCGGCTTTGTCAATCGCTTCGACGCCTTCGCCGATTGCGTTTTCTTGGGTGCGTGAAGACTCGCGCTCTGGGGTCCCGTCGCGTAGCCCTCGGTCGCCAATCTGTGTCCCGACATCTCATAAGCAAAGGCCGGCATGTCGCTAACCCCGGTCGCATCGATCCAGTTGTTGTAGAACTGGAAGAGAGAGCAGACGGTTATCGCGTCGTAGAGCGCCTCATCTGACCAACCGGCCTTGCGCGCTACATCCACATCCTCCTGCCCGATGGATGTCGAGTCGCGCACCATTTTCTTGATGAAGGCGTAGAGGGTCCCGTCCTTCTCGGAGATCGGCGCGTTGTCGAGATCGTCCATGACGCTCTGGATCAGAACGCGGTCCCCGTTGAGCTCCGCCGCGACCGCGGCGTGAGAGCCGATTCAGAAGAGACACTGGTTGAGCTTGGATGTGAACGCAGCGATCAGCTCGCGTTGCCAGGGCGGGAGCGGTGATGGGCCGCGCATCACACCCTGCGTAAACTGCGACAGATACTGCGTTCGCTCGGGTCTGAACGCGAACAGATGAAGAATCTGGGGAATCGGGATCCCGGCGTTCCGCATCTTCCTGAACATCGTCCTGTGTGGCTCTTCCGCGTCGTGATTCTCGACGCCGGCGAGGAACATTGGCTTCATCGATAGGCCTCCGCTGCGAGATTGTATTTGTTCCGACGGGCGGCCGCAACAGAAAACGAACTGCAACTGCGACGGCGGCGTAACCCTAACAGCAGCAACGAGCCAGCTCAGGCTCACGCTTGTTTCGGGTGCCGTTTGCAGTTCTAGTTACGGCTACCGGTCGCTGGCTGCCCCTCCCCAACCTCTACCAAAACCCGCGACACTGGGCGTCCCCCAATGGCCCGGCGCCAAATTCTTAACCGATACTCAATCTTGACAATTCCTTCACCAGACAGCATTTAAGGGCGAGGCGTTCTGTTGCGCGCGGGCTGGACGACGCGCCGGTTTCCGGCAATTCGAAGAAAATCGGCGATGTCCGCGTGTCCGCGATAAGCGTGCAATGTGAGCGATCAAAGTCCCACTTACCAGCCTGTGGAGGACCTCTGTTATGGCAGCTGTTCGTCGTCTCACTATCGCACTTGTGATCGGCTTGTTGTGGTCGGCACGACTGAGTGCACAAACCCCAGTCCCACCCACAGGTACCATCACCGGTAGGGTCGTTGACGCCGGGACCCAGCAAGCGGTCGCCGACGTTAGTGTGTTCGTCGAAGGCACGCGCCGCGGCGCGGTGTCCGGAGCCGATGGCACCTTTACCATCGGCGGCGTTCCCTCGGGATCGCAGACCGTCCGTGCCCGGCGCATCGGGTTCGGCGCTCCAGTGCAAATTGTCGTCGTTCCCAACGGAGGGGCCGTCTCCGTAATATTCTCTCTCGATCGCAAGGCAGCCGTACTGGAGGAAGTCGTGACTACGGGCTACGGTGCGCAGCGTCGACTGGCGATCACTGGGTCCGTGGCGAGCATCGACGCGGACCAAGCCAAGGTTGCTGTGCCGACCAACGTCACCAACCTGATCGAAGGTCGCGCCACTGGCGTTCAGATCACGCAGAACAGTGGAGAGCCGGGCGCCGGAGCCCAAATCCTGATACGCGGTGGAACCTCGATCAGCGCCAGCAATGAGCCGCTGTATGTAATCGATGGTGTCGCGGTATCGGGCGACGCAGTGGAGCCGGGCGGAGTCGGGATTGGCGGTGCTCCGCCCCTTGCGCGCAATCCGCTAAATCTGCTCAACCCTGGCGATATCCAGTCGATCACAATCCTCAAGGACGCTGCTGCGGCTGCCATCTATGGCGCCCGCGCTGCCAACGGTGTGGTTCTAATCGAGACAAAAAAGGGTAGCAACGGTGGGCCAAATATGGAGTATGAAGTCTCCGCGGGCACTTCCTGGAATCCAAGGCGGCTCAGTGTTCTCAATGGCGATGAGTATCGCACCTTTATCCAGTCCCAGGTGTCCGCTGGTGTTTTGCCGGCTAGCGCCGTTACCGGAGAAGGGACGGCAAATACGAACTGGGAAGAGGCGTTGATGCGCCACGCACCAACGGTCAATCACAACCTCTCCTTTGCGGGTGGGTCGGCCAACACCCAATACCGTGCATCGCTGAACTTTTTTAACCAGGAGGGCGTCGTCATCGCCAACGCCATGCGACGATACCAAGCCCGCGTTAACGGGACCCACCAAGCGATAGATGGCAAACTGCGCCTCGCACTGAACCTCACCGGGTCGCACGTCATCAACGATTACCTGCCATTCGACGAGAACACGGGATTCGAGGGCGGCGTCTTCATCAACATGGTGAACTTCAACCCCACCCATCCCATCACGGTTACCGACGCCGCCGGTGTTACGACCTATTACGAGATCGGGCCCGGATCTCAGTCGGTCCGCAACCCGGTTGCAATATCGAACCAGATTCTGGACAAGGGTGTTTCGGACCGGACTTTGGGGAACGTTTCGGCTGACTATGACCTGTTCCCCAGCCTCACGGCACGCGTCAATATCGGTGTCGATCGGACCGAGGGTGCTCGTAATAACTATTGGCCCCGCGCCAGCGCGGTAGGTGCGAGCGTTAACGGGCTCGCCAACAGAGCCAGTCGCGACGAAACGAACAAACAGCTATCCACCTTGCTGACGTTCCACCCAACCTTTTCGAGTTCGAACACGCTCGACATCGTCGGCGGCTATGAGTTCAGCGGGAATACCGTCAACGGCTTCGGAGTGCAAACCCAGAACTACCTTACCGATGCCTTTACCTTCAACAGCCTTGGCAGCGGCAATACTGTCTTGCCCCCCTACTCTTACCGCACCGATAGTCGCATCGTTTCCTTCCTGACTAGAGTGAACGGTGGCCTCGCCGACAAATACTTCCTTACGTTCGTTGTCAGAAAGGATGGCGCCTCGCAGTTCGGTGCCAATCACAAGTGGGCGACCTTCCCGGCGATCTCTGGCTCCTGGCGGCTGAGTCAGGAAGGATTTATGCGCTCGGGGCCGTTCAGTGAGCTCAGGTTGCGCGCGGGTTGGGGCAAGCAGGGAAATCCGGCCGTACCACCTTACTCGTCACTCATTCTGCTCGGCGCAGATGGCGGCTCACGCTACCCGTTCGGCGACCAGCCAGTGACCGGTGTGACGCCGATCAGAAATGCGAACCCTGATCTCAAGTGGGAAGAGACGGCGCAGACGAACTTCGCAATCGATTACGGCATCCTCAACAACAGACTGAACGGAAGTCTCGAGTACTATGTGAAGAACACTCATGACCTCCTGTTGACGGTACAAGTGCCGCAGCCGGCGGTCGTAGGCGATCGCCTGGAAAATATCGGCCGAATCCGCAACAGAGGCGTGGAGTTCTCCTTGGACGGCGAAGTGCTACAACGCGGCGACTTGAACTGGTCGGCCGGGCTTGTCTTCTCCCACGACAAGAATACCGTCGTCGATCTGGGCGGGCGCAGCTACATCGCCGACGCGTACGCGAGCGGCCAGGGTCAATCCGGTCAAACTACCCAGCGAATCATCCCCGGCCAGCCTCTCGGCACGTTTTACGGGCCCGTCTTCACCGGCGTGAACGCACAGGGCCAGCAGGTGTTCAACCACTACACCGTCACGCGCGATGCAAACGGCGTCGAGACGAGCAGGGTTCTGGCCGGCACGACCATCAGCCCCAACGGGGACGATTACACGATCCTTGGCAGCGCGAACCCGAAGTACAGCCTCGGATTCCGGACCAACGGCAACTGGAAGAAATTCGACCTTAGCATGCTCATACACAGGGAGGCCGGTCAGAAGATCTTCAACAACACGGCGCTGGTCTATTCGACCAAGAGTAACGCGCTTCAGGACAAGAATTTCCTCAAGTCGGCGCTTACGGATCCCACGGGAATCAAAGAACCGGCGGTCTACTCATCGCGCTGGATCGAGAACGGGTCCTTCACTCGCCTAGCCAACATCACCATCGGTTACACCTTCGACATGCCGGCCTTCACCGGTGTAGCGAGAGGGTCTCGCGTGTATGTCTCGGGTGACAACCTTGCGCTGTGGACGCCGTACTCGGGTTACGACCCCGAGGTTCACACACAGCTGCCGGGGATCGCCCCGCGCGGCATCGACTACCTGCATTACCCACGTCCGCGCACAATTACGGGAGGTCTCCGTGTCGCTTTCTAGGAACAGACTTATGAAAACCAAACTAGCCGCTGCCGGAGTCGTTGCACTCTGCCTCTTCGCTCCTGCGTGCACGGACCTCACCGAGGTTCCCCGGAGCGCAATCACTCCCGAGAACTTCTACAGGACCCAAGACGAGGTGATAGGCGGACTGGCGTCGGTCTACGCGCAGCTCCGGAGCACCGACGATGATTACTACAACCTGTCGGAGATAACGACCGACGAGATGATCGTTCCCACTCGCGGCTCGGATTGGTACGACAACGGAACGTGGCTCGACATTCATCGTCAAACCTTCACCGCGAACAGTCCGGCCGGCCTCAGCCTCATCAACGGTGCCTGGATCAATGGCTTCCAAGGTGTCGCGCGGGCGAACGTGGTTTTAAGTGGAATTGCCAACGTCAACTTTACGAGCAAGCCGACGGTTACGGCCGAGCTTCGAACGCTGCGCGCGTGGTATTACTACCTGTTGATGGATTTCTTCGGTGGCGTTCCGATTGTTACCGATGCGTTGATCGCGGCACGACCACGCAACACACGCCAAGAGGTCTTCAATTTCGTCGAAAGCGAGCTAAAAGCGGCACGACCAGACTTGCCACCGAAGTGGCCGGCAGAGATGAATGGGCGTGTGACCCAGGGCGCTGTTGACGCCATGCTGGCGAGCCTCTATCTGAACGCCGCCGTATTCAACGGTACCGTGTCGGCCGCCGGTCTCCAGTTCGGGACCGCGCGCTGGCAGGATGCACTCAACGCCGCGAACGCCGTCATCAATTCGGGTCAGTACGCCCTGGCAACCGATGCGAGCATGAACTGCGGCACGCCGGGTTGCGGGTGGCGCAAGAACTTCACAGGTGACAATTACAACTCGCCGGAGATCATTTTTGCAGTCAAATACGCTCCCGTAAGTGGTCTGGGGCTGAACTTCCTGATGCGCGCGCTGCACTACAATCAGTACACTCCATCCCCGTGGAATGGATTCGCAACGCTCGCCGATACGTATTATGCTTTCGACACGCAGGACGAACGGAACCAGATCTTCCTTGCCGGCCCGCAGTTCAACGTCCTCACCGGGCAGCCAGTTAACGACCGTCAGGGCAATCGGTTGTTCTTCGACCCCAGCATTCCAGACGTGACAGCCGCCAGCGAAGGAGCCGGCGTGCGTATCATGAAATGGCCCCCCGATCCAAACCACGTCCAGCAAGACAACGGCAACGACTACGCTTGGTTCCGGCTTGCAGAGATGTATCTGATCAGGGCGGAGGCGGAGAACGAGCTAAATCAAACGGCTGCTGCGATCGCCGACATCAACCTCGTCCGCGCCCGCGTCTTCAACCCGCCGAAGCCGACCACAGCTGTCACTCAGTCGCAGATCCGCGATGCGATTCTCCAGGAGCGGCTCTTCGAGTTAACGGCGGAAGGAAAGCGCCGTCAGGATCTGATTCGCTTCAACAAGTACACACAGGGAACTTGGTACGCAAAGACGTCGAACGCACCATACAAGGTTCTGATGCCGATACCGCAGCCGCAGCTAGACGCGAATCCCAAGCTGCAGCAGAACCCCGGTTACTGATATCGGCAGTCGAACCTTTTCTCTTTCCATCATGGCCTGCTCTCCTCGGGGAGCAGGCCATGATGCGCTAAGGTGGTTAGAATTTGATGAATGCAGCCTTGAAGCTGAGGCTCTGCTATCTCCTTCCCGCGCTGTATATCGCCGTCGCATGCGGCGGCAACGAGAATAAGCAGGAAATCGCCGGCGGTAAGACGGCTCCTCTTCCGGTTGACGGCCGTCTCTTCACGCTACTCCCATCCAGCTACACGGGACTGCACTTCGAGAATCGGGTCGAGGACACACCCGACCTCAACGTCTTCACCTATCGCAACTTCTACAACGGCGGCGGCGTAGCGGTGGGCGACTTGAACGGCGATGGTCTTCCTGAGGTCTTTCTGACCTCGAACCTGCACGGCAACAAGCTCTATCTGAACCTTGGACACTTCCAGTTCAAAGACATCACCGAAGAGGCGGGTGTCGGCGGCAAGGGATCCTGGGCCACGGGAGCGACGTTTGCGGACGTGAATGGCGACGGGCTCCTCGACATCTACGTCTGCTACGCGGGCAACGTCGGGGGCAAGCGACGCGCGAACGAGCTCTACATCAATCAGGGGCTCGACAAGAACGGCGTCCCCACGTTCAAGGAAATGGCGTCCGAGTACGGGCTCGCGGACGAAGGCCCGTCGACCCAGGCGACATTTTTCGACTACGACCGCGACGGGAACCTCGACATGTTCCTGGTCAACAACTCATTCCGCCCGGTCACCAGCTTCGGCCTCCGCAACATCCGGAACGTCCGCGACAAGGTCGGCGGCGACAAATTGTTCCATAACGACGGCAATGGGCACTTCACGGACGTGAGCGAGAAGGCCGGCATCTTCGGCAGCGAGATCGCGTTCGGGTTGGGCGTGGTGGCGAGTGACGTGAATCGCGACGGGTGGCCGGACATCTATGTCTCGAACGATTTCTTCGAGCGCGACTACCTGTACATCAACAACCGCGACGGAACGTTCACCGAGCAGCTCGAGAAGCAAATGCCTTATCTCTCGTATTTCTCGATGGGCTTGGACATCGCGGATATCAACAACGACGGGTGGCCGGACATCTACACCACCGACATGCTGCCGGAGGACGAGTACCGCCTCCGGACGACCTCGTCCTTCGAGGACTGGGATACCTATCAAGCCAAGGTGCGGAACGGATTCCACCACCAGTTGATGCGCAACATGCTGCAGCTGAATAACGGCAACGGAACGTTCAGCGATATCGCTCAGATGGCGGGCGTGGCCCGCACCGACTGGAGCTGGAGCGCGTTGCTCGCCGATTTCGACCTCGATGGATACAAGGATATCTACGTCACCAACGGGATCGCCAAGGACGTGACGTCGCAGGATTATGTTGCCTTCCTCGCTAACCAGGAGACGTTGCTGACGTCGACCAAAGGGAAGCGCGTCGACTTCAAGGCGCTCACCAGCGCGATGAGCTCGACCAAGCTCCGGCACTACGCCTTCCGTAACAAGGGCGACCTCACCTTCGCCAACGAGACCGTTAACTGGGGATTGGACAAACCGAGCTTCGCGAACGGCGCGGCGTACGCCGATCTGGATGGGGATGGCTCCCTCGATCTGATCGTGAACAACGTCAACGACGAAGCATTCGTCTATCGCAACAACGCGAGATCGCTCCTGCCCAACAATCACTATTTGCAGGTGAAGCTCGACGGCGAGGGGCACAACAGGTTCGCGGTCGGGGCCAAGGTGACGCTCGAGAACGGGAAGCAGACATTCTATCAGGAGCTTTCGCCGACTCGCGGCTTCCAGTCGAGTGTCGATTACATCCTGACGTTCGGAGTCGGGAAGATCGACACAATGCGTTCCGTGAGAGTTGACTGGCCTGACGGGCGCGTGAGCAATCTTAAGAACGTCGCGACGAATCAGCGCATCACTGTGAAGCAATCGGGCGCGGCGCGGGCAATCGCGGATCCTCCACAGGCAAAGCGGCAGCTCTTCACCGACATCACCCAACAAACGGCCTTCCCCTTCGTTCACCACGAAGACGACTACGTGGATTTCGAGCGCGAGCGGCTGATGCCCAAGATGCTCTCGACCGAAGGTCCGCTGATGGCCGTGGCCGACGTCAACGGCGACGGACTCGACGACATCTTCATCGGCGGCGCGAAGGGTCAGCCGAGCGCGATCCTGATCCAACAGCCGGATGGCAGCTTTGTCAGGAGCAATGAGGCGTTCTCGGCGCAGGACAGCGCTTCGGAGGTCACCGGCGCCGCGTTCTTTGACGCGAACGGAGACGGCCATCCGGATCTCTACGTCGTGACGGGCGGAACCGAGTTCTCGGAAGGGTCCAATCTGCTGGAAGACCGGCTCTATCTGAACGATGGCAAGGGCAATTTCCGAAAGGCGGTCGGCGCCCTTCCACCGCTCGCGATCAGTGGCTCGCGCGCCGCGGCGGCGGATTTCGACGGCGACGGCGCGATTGATCTTTTCGTGGGCGGGCGAAGCGTCCCGGGGCGCTATGGGATCGATCCTCAAAGCGTGCTGCTCAAGAACGACGGTCACGGGCATTTCACCGACGTCACTGATAAGGCGGCGCCCGGCCTCTCGCATATCGGGATGGTGACCGACGCCATCTGGAAGGACATCGACGGAGATGGTCGGCCGGACCTCATCGTAGTCGGTGAGTGGATGCCGATCACGATCTTCCACAACGCCGGTCACGGAAAGCTGATGAAGATGAACGTGCCGGGCTTGGAGAAGAGCAACGGCTGGTGGAACCGCATTATCGCCGGCGATTTCACCGGCCACGGTCGCGTTGATTTCATCGTTGGCAACCTCGGCCTCAACACGCGGCTCCAGGCAAAGGAGAATGAGCCGGTGACGATGTACGTGAAGGATTTCGCGCACAGCGGCTTCGTTCAGCAGATCATTTCTTACTACAACAACGGCAAGCCCTATCCGCTCGAGTTGCGCGACGATCTGCTCCGGTCCTTGCCCTCACTCAAGGAGCGGTACCCCAGCTACAAGGATTACGCGACGCAGACGATCACGGATGTCTTTCCTCCGCAGGATCTCGCCGATGCAGTTGTCAAGAACGCCTACACGTTCGCGACGACCTTGGTGAGGAACAACGGCGACGGCACCTTCACCATGGTGCCGCTTCCGCTTGAGGCACAGATTGCGCCCGTGTACGGACTACTCGCGACCGACATCAATGGTGACGGGAAGCCTGATCTGCTCATGGCGGGGAATTTTGATGGCGTGAAGCCGGAGCTCGGCATGATGAGCGCCAGTTACGGCCTTTGCCTCGAAGGCGACGGCAAGGGCCATTTCACTCCCATGAGGGAGTCGGACAGTGGGTTCTTCGTCCCGGGTCAGGCTCGGGACATACAGCGCGTTCGTACGCGCAAAGGGAACATCTACATCGTTTCACGAAACAACGATCGGCCTCTTATCTTCCGCGCGAGCGGAGCGCGCTAATTCGTGTGCTTTGTCCTGATGACGATCACACCGTTCCCGGCGCGCAGGCCGTAGTAGGCCAAACTGGCGGCGTCCTTGAGCACCTCGATCGAAGCGATATCATGCGGATTGATGCCGACAAGCGCCCCACCCGGCCCGGGTTGGACGGCAAGACCGTCGATCACGTACAGTGGCTCCGAGTTGCCATTGATGGAAGTCGCTCCGCGAATGCGGATCACAATGCCACCGTCGGGGGCGTGGCTAATCAAGACCCCCGGAACGCGCGCGGCAAGAGTCTTCTCGATTGGGTCGAGCCCGGCACGGTCGAGATCGTCGGACGTTACCGTGGTGCCGACGATGGCGGGAGGGGGAGAGAGCGCCGGCTTGTCGATTTCACCTGGGCGCGCAACGCTATTCGAGGCGCATCCGGCAAAGAGGCCGACAAGCAAAACGCAGGACAAGGTTACGCGCGGCGTAAGTGACGCCATATGACGGTGGCGCAAGGCCAAAGAAACTAGAAATAAGGTAGCTGCATTACCTATGCCCGTCATCACTTTCTTCTGTTTACGATCTGGATCAGCACCTCAACGGCAGTCAACGCGAGCGGCGATTTCTTCAGAGACAAAGGACAAGATGAAGATCTACGTGCCCAGCCGAAGGCCCGGGAATGGCGTTCGCCGCTTCTTGGGTGAGCCTCACCGCTACGCCTGGCGTGGCTCAGGTAATTCTTTTTGCGCGGGCGACAGGCTAGTGCGTAGATGGTTGGCCGGCGTTGTGTGCGTATTGACGGCTTGCAGCCGCGAGCCGCGCTCCCCCACACTGTTCGAGCTCTTAAAGCCCGAAGCTACCGGCATCACGTTCGCGAACAAGCTACCGGAGAAGGCCGACTTCAACATCCTCAACTATCTCTACTACTACGATGGCGGCGGCGTCGCGGTGGGCGATATCGATGGGGATGGTTTGCCCGATCTCTATTTCACGTCGAACCTCGGCCCCAACAAGCTCTATCGTAACAAGGGCAACTATCAGTTCGAGGACATCACAGACAAGGCGGGGGTTGCTGATTCGATCGGCTGGAAAACTGGCGTCACGATGGCCGATGTCAACGGGGATGGTTTGATCGACATTTACGTCTCCGGTGTTGACTACCTCACGATGCACGGGCGCAACGTGCTTTACATCAATAACGGCGACGGGACGTTCACCGATCGGACGAAGGAATATGGGCTCGACCACGTCGGGTTTAACACACAGGCGCTCTTCTTCGACTATAACGGGGATGGCCGGCTCGACATGTACTTGCTCGATCACTCGACTCACACGCAGCGTGCGATGGGGTCAAAGGGCCAGCCGGGTGCCAAGAGCCCTCGCATCGGTGACCGCCTTTTCAGAAACGACGGCAATCACTTCACGGACGTGACCGACGCCGCAGGGCTGCACGACGGGCTCGATGGCTACGGTCTCGGCGTGGTGGCGAGCGACTTCAACAACGACGGCTGCCCGGACCTCTACGTCGCCAACGACTTTCAGGGCGACGACTATCTCTACATGAACAATTGCAACGGGACATTCACTGAGTCGATAGCCAAGGCCACGGGTCACACCAGCAGGTTCTCGATGGGCGTCGATGCCGCGGACTTTAACAACGATGGGCGCACCGACATCATCTCGCTCGACATGCTCCCCGAGCGCGAGGATATCCTCAAGACGACGGCCACCACCGAGAGCTTCAGCGTCTACAACCTGCGGCTAGAGGCAGGGTACCACCCGCAGTACGCCCGAAACGCTCTCCAGCTCAACCGCGGCAAGGGGAAGTTCAGCGAGATTGGTTATCTAGCGGGGGTGTCCGCCACTGATTGGAGCTGGTCGCCCCTTTTTGCGGACCTCGACAACGATGGCCGGAAGGACCTATTCATAACGAACGGCGTTTACCGCCGGCCGAACGACATGGACTACATCAGCTACGTGGGGAACGAGGCCGTGCAGGCGTCCTTGGGCGCGACAATCACGGAGGCCAATCTCGCTCTGCTGAAAAAGATGCCCCAGGTCCCACTTGCCAACTACGCCTTCCACAACGAGGGTAATCTCAAGTTCAAGAACATGGCCGAAGAGTGGGGACTGGCGCAGCCCGGCTTCTCCAACGGCGCGGTGTACGTCGATTTGAACAACAGCGGCAATCTCGATCTGGTGGTGAGCCATATCAACGCCCCGGCATCGATCTACAGAAATCGCGCGCGCGAGGTCAACGGGAACCATTATCTCGCCGTCCAGCTCCGTGGCTCGGGCGCAAACACGGCGGGAATTGGCGCCAGGGTAGAGATCAAACAGAAGGGCCAGCTGCAAGTGCTGGAGCAGATGCCGACGCGCGGCTTCCTCTCGTCCGTCGATCCGCGTCTTCATTTCGGGCTCGGCTCAAACAAGAGGATCGACTCGTTAACGGTCATCTGGCCGAACCATCGCTTCCAGACGCTCACGAATCTGGAGGGGGACAGGATCCTTACGCTCCTCCAGAAGGATGCGTCGCAAACGTATTCTTATCGGGACCCGTTTGATCCTCCGCCATCGCAAAAGCCATCGACGCCAATGTTCACCGACGTCACGGCGAAGAGCGGGGTCGACTTCAAACATGAGGAAGACACGTTCTACGACTACAATCGCGAGCCGCTGATGCCGCATCTGTTGTCGACGGAAGGGCCCCGACTGGCGGTGGCCGACGTCAACGGCGACGGGCTCGACGATTTCTACGTCGGCGGGGCAAAGTGGCAGCCGGGCAAGCTCTTCATTCAGCAGCCGGACGGGACGTTCCGCGCGAGCAATCAACCCGAACTTGCTGCCGACAGTTTATCAGAGGACATCGGCGCCACCTTCTTCGACGCCAACGGCGATGGCCATCCTGATCTGTTGGTGGTTAGCGGCGGCAACGAATTCTGGGGAGAAGAGGACGCACTCCGCCCGCGGCTGTACCTGAACGACGGTCACGGGAACTTCCAGCGCGCGCGTGATGCCCTTCCGGACATTTTCGAGAACGGCTCTTGTGTGGCTGTCGGTGATTTCAACGGTGACGGAAAGCCCGATCTCTTCATTGGGAGCCGAGTGGTGTCGCGAAGCTACGGTCTAACTCCCAAGAGTCATCTGTTGCAGAACGACGGGAACGGCCACTTCACGGACGTGACTCTCGAGAAAGCGCCGCAGCTGTCCGAGGCGGGAATGGTGTCGTCGGCCATTTGGATGGACTACGACCACGATGGAAAGCTCGATCTGATCGTCGTGGGAGAGTGGATGCCGGTGCGCGTCTTCCACAACGAGAACGGCAAGCTCGTCGACCGCACCAAGGAAGCGGGACTCTCCGGAACGAACGGCTGGTGGAATAGCGTCCAGGCGGTCGATCTTCGCGGGAACGGGCGACGGGATTTGGTGCTCGGCAATCTAGGGCTCAATTCCTATCTGCACGCCTCGCCAAAAGAGCCGGCCAGGCTCTACATCAATGACTTCTCCCACAGCGGAGGCGGAAATATCGAGCAGATCCTCACCGCCTATAGGAACGGGGTGAGCTATCCGCTGGCGGGTCGCGATGAATTGCTGCAAAAGATTCCGTCACTCCGCAGCAAATACCCATCGTACAAGGATTTCGGCGCCAGCCGCATCGAGGACATTTTCCCCGCGACGGACTTGAACCAGGCGCAGGTTCGGGAAGCGTACACCTTTGCGAGCGCGGTCGCGCTCAACAACGGCGATGGCACGTTCACGTTGCAGCCGCTCCCCATCGAGGCGCAGTTCGCGCCGATTTATGCCTCGCTAGCCGGTGATTTCGATGGCGATGGCAAGACGGACCTTCTGGTCGGCGGGAATCTCTATGGAGTGACGCCGATTATCGGCCGCTACGATGCCAGCTACGGCCTGATGTTGCGGGGCGACGGAAAGGGCCACTTTACCTCGGTCGACATGGAACAAAGTAACTTCGTGATCGACGGTCAGGTGCGCGACATGAAATCGCTGCGAGGCGCCAACGGTCAGAAATTGATCGTTGTCGCTCGCAACAACGACAAAGTCATGATACTACGCCAACGCACAGGAACCACTGCGACCTCAGCCGATTCGCGACCAAGGCCGGTGCTGGTGCGGCCACGTGAATCGGTCCGGATGAAAGAGGTGCGCTAGCAGCTCTACGCCCTCGGCGACGCGGGGACCGGGGCGCGCGAAGTACGCGTTGGCGTCGACGGCGTAGACTTCCGCGTCAGTGATTGGAGGCAGACGACTCGCTACCTCGATAGCCTGCTTCAGGCCATACCCGCAGGGCGCCACGACGATCATCTCAGGCTCCGACGCGGCAACGTCGTCCCACGTGATTCGCGCGGAATCAGCACGCGGTTGGCCGAGTGGATCCTCCCCTCCCGCGCTGGCGACCATCTCGGGTACCCAGTGGCCCCCACAGAAAAGCGGCTCCGTCCATTCGAGAAAAGTGGTGCGACGGCGCGGTGCGGCACTGACGGCAGCGATCACTCTTTGTACGCGATCCCGATTCGCCTGGACTAGCCGCCGTGCTGCGTCGCCTCGGCTCGTGGCCTCGCCTATAGCGAGGATGTTCTCCTCGATTTCATCGAAGCTGCGAGGGGTGAGCGACAGCACCTGCGGCGGGTGCGACATCTCACTCAGCGCCCGGCTCAACTCGTTTCCGGAGGGGGCACAGACCTGACACAAATCCTGGGTGAAAACGATATCAGGCCTCAGCTCCTCGAGAAGGACTTCATCGACACGGTAGAGGCTCTCGCCGGTCGCCAAGTGCGCGGCGACGGCTCTGTCTATCTCTTTCTGAGACAATCCTTCGAGCGGAAGTGCGGGCTTGCTCACTACCGGTAGCCGGCGCACTTGGGGTGGATAGTCGCACTCATGCGATCGCCCAACCAGGTCCCCGCCTGCACCAAGCGCGTAAGTGATTTCGGTAGCTGCAGGAAGGAAGGACACGATGCGCGGCATTCCCGAAATCTACTGCGTCGTGCTGTTCTCTTCGCCGGGAAGAAGGTCGCAATAGGCGAAGCGCTCATCCCGGAGCACTGTCTCACCTACCGTGTACTCGACCGGTCCATCGTAGCCCGGACCGTCGGATACGAACGTATGAAACTCGCCGCGTTCACCACATGGATCGACCCCGGGCGGAAGATCTGCGAGCAGGGAGTCGTCGAACACTCGGCGCGCGAACGAACCGTCGAGTTGCGTGGTGTCGACACATACCAATCGCGCTACGAACCCTTCGCGCACGAATCGTCGGGCAAGTTGAGTGGTGTTGAGGCCCCAGACGGGGAACAGCAGCTCGAATCCCGTGTTGTCGAGTAGCCGCTCGCGATAGGCGCGAACATCGGCCAGAAAGAGATCGCCAAACGCTATTCCAGTGACATCCGGGAGCGCCCCTCGCACGTGGCCGAGGGCAGAAAGAAACGCCTTTTCATATGCGTCGTTGGTGGTGAGGGGGTCGAGCTCGAGCGTGAAAAGTGGGAGCCGCAGTCGCTCGGCTTGGCGCTCGAGCAGCGGCCTCCGCACTCCGTGCACGCTGATGCGCTCGTATTTACGCGTGACACTGGTCAAGAGGGCGGCAACCTGAATATCGGGATCGGCCCGAAGCGCCTCGAGCGCCAGCGCACTGTCCTTGCCGCCGCTCCAGCTGAGAACGACCTGTTTCCGCATCAGCCGAATCGAAGCTTCGCGACTCCTATTGCACCGTTCAACGCCACCATGCCCAGATTGGTTAGGATCACCGGCCAGTCGTCAATGACGATCCCATAGACGATCCAGAGCGAGCTTGCCGTGACGAGCAGGGCGAACATCCCGAGCGACAAGTCGTGCGTGCGGCGAGTCTTCCAGGTTCTGATGACCTGCGGTAGGAACGACAAGACGGTGAGAATGCCGGCAAAAAAACCTAAGTAGTGTATCATGGAGTCCTAATGAATATTGAATGCCAGCGCGCCAGTTGTCAGTCCGATAACGGGCAAACTTAACACTTGGTGGCGCAGGACGGCCCATCGTGCTCCGACCAAGTCACATCGTCAGCTTGAAAGCCCCGCCGGCGAGGCTCAAGCTGACGTGTGGTTCAGTAGCCGCGCATCAGCGCCGCTGCCCGCTCAAGCTGCCTCGTCTATGCCGCGTCAACAGCCAGACCAGACCCATCGCGAATGGTCAACCAGTCGGTACGGACCCGGTCCCACTCCTGAATCAGCAGGCCTTGCTCCTCGAACACCAGACGGATCTGGCTCGGATCGTAACCACAGATCTCTTCCAGGATCGGAATCAGGACACTGAGCGCGTCGTCGCTGATGACGGTGCGCCGAGCAATCTGTGCGATGTGTCTCGCTTCGGACGCAGCGATCGTGAGGCCGTCGCCGCGATTGACGTGAAGCATCACGTGAATGTCGGAGCTTCCATCGCCTACGTACACGACGCGATCGCTCGGTACTCCGAGCCGCACGCGAAGGGCGTCGACAGCAGCCACCTTTCCGAACCCGGCAGGAACCTGAATGATCGATTCCACCTCGCCCGTGTCGGCGCTGAAGCTGAAGTGGGCGCCGATGATATGATCGGGAGGCACGAGTCCCTGGAGCGCCGAGTGGACCACGAGCCACGGAGCGGCAGAGACGACATAAAAGTCGAACCTGAAGCCCTCGATTCCATCCTTTAGAAACTCGGCGAGCAGCGCGATGTTTCGCTTGAGGCGGATCTGACGACCAACCTCTACAAGATCCTCCTCACGCACCCGGCGAAAATCCGGATCGTGTCGCAGTAAATACGTTAGCTCGGCCCCCGACTGCACCAGGTTGAGGCGCGAAAGGTTAGCGACCTTTTCCTGAAAATCGGGAATGCCGAGCATCTCGGCCAGGACGAGCCCTGAATCGTTGAAGCTCAGGGTCTGATCGAAGTCGCTCACCAGCAGATAGTACTTCCTCATCAATCCTCCATCGGCGCTCGAATATGTCTGGTCATGGGGCGCGCCAGTCCCGGTGACCAAAAACGAAACGCCCCCGCATCCAGTCGGAACACGGGGGCGACTCTGACAACATTAGGTATTGTTAACCCCGTCGCCGTCGCGCGCCACGCGTCCCGTCACCGCAATTCTTGGCGGCGTCGAGCGTCTCGTTCGTGAAGCGGTGAGCGATAAGGGTCATTTTGCGATCATTGGTTTGATTAAGCGCGGAATCACGCTCTGACATGCAACCTATTGATACTCCAGAAGCGTGTCAACTTAAGGACGACTCATGCTGCGATTCTGTGACAAAATGGCGTGTCTCAGACTTGTAACAGGGACAAGAGCTTAAGAATAGCTGGCCCTTTCTAGCGGGCTCTAAAGTCGGCTGGGTTCGCAGACGCGGACTTAATGCTCGTCATATTCCGGACAGCCAGGATGCAGAACCGCCCGTCGATTCTATAGAAATATTTGCGCTTCAGCAGTGGGCGACCCCGCCGGTCCCAGCGATGGCTGCTCCCTTGTCCGACGGGCCTCGACTCAATTGGACAGGACTCGCCCGTCCGCGGCGAAGAAGTGCGCCCGGCGCGCCGACACATGCGCGCGGATCTCATCGCCGACATCCGGCAACGAGTCGTTTACGACCGACGCCAGAAGGCGATGCGGTCCGACTTCAAAGTGAATGTGACTAGTTCCTCCAAGTCGCTCGACGAGGACCACGCGTCCTCTTAAGGTGGCGGCTTCGGCCGATTGGGGCGCCGACTGTTCGGCGTTCGATTCAACTCGCATGTCTTCTGGTCTAATCCCCAGTGTTACCGCTTCCCACGCCTTGGGGCTTAGGATTCCGTCCGCCACTCTCAGATGTGCTCCTTCAGCCATGAAGTACGTGCCACTGCCTTCCTGCTCGAGCTTTCCCGGGAGGAAGTTCATCGCGGGCGTGCCGATGAACCCAGCGACGAAGCGATTAACGGGAGCGAGATACAACTCGATCGGGCGGCCGATCTGCTGAATGCGCCCTTCGGCTAGCACGACTATACGATCACCCAAGGTCATCGCTTCGACCTGGTCGTGTGTCACGTACACGGTCGTGGTCTTGAGTCGGCGCTGCAGGCCACCGATCTCGATTCGCATCTGAGCGCGGAGACCAGCGTCGAGGTTGGAGAGGGGCTCGTCGAACAGGAAGACTTTGGGCTCCCGCACCATCGCTCGGCCCATCGCGACTCTCTGCCGCTGGCCTCCGGACAACGCCTTTGGCTTTCGATCGAGCAACGGCTCGAGAGCGAGCATGCCGGCTGCCCAAGAGACGCGGCGATCGATCTCCTGTCGCGGGACTCGCCGGAGTCTGAGTCCCAGAGACAGGTTCTCGCGTACCGTCATGTGCGGGTAGAGCCCGTAATCCTGGAACACCATTGCCACGTCACGGTCACGGGGCGGAAGATCAGTCACAACGCGATCGTCGATGCGGATCGTGCCCGACGTCACTGTCTCGAGACCAGCGAGCATACGGAGGATGGTCGACTTTCCTGAGCCCGACCCGCCGACCAGGACCAGCAACTCACCGTCGGCGACCTCGAGATCAAAATCCTCGATGATGGTCGCGCTTCCAAACGTCTTGGTGACGTGCTCGAACGAGACTGAAGGCATCGTTATCCCTTGATCCCGGATCCGGCCATGCTCTCGATGAAGTTCTGCTGAAGAAAGGCGTAGGCGACCACTACGGGTACGACGAGCACCATCGCCGACGCGAGCGACACACCGACCGATCCCGCTCCGCCGCCCAGCGCGAATACTGTGAGCAGCTGCGGCAGCGTCATCAGGTTCTGCTCTCGGACAACGAGGAGCGGCCACAACACCTCATTCCATGCGCCCATGAACGTGAAGATCGCAACGATCGACAGCACCGGCTTGGAGAGTGGCCAGAAGATCGTAAAGAGAATCCGCGGCTCGCTCATTCCATCCATGCGCGCCGAGTCAATGAGAGACTGCGGGATCTGCAGGAAGAACTGACGCAGCATTAAAATCGCCGTGGCATTGAACAGGTAAGGGACAATAAGCGCGGCGTAGGTGTCGATCCATCCGAGCTGGACGACCAGGGTGTAAAGGGGAATAAGCGTCAGCTGACCTGGAACAAGAAGCACTGCGATGGTCGCCGCGTTGAGCACGGGCCGCCCGCGGAAATTAAGCCGAGCCATCGCGTAGGCCGTCATCGAGCCGAAGACCAGAACCGCGAGGGTGATCGTCGTCGCTACGAACGTGCTGTTGAGGAGTGCACGTCCGAAGGGAGCGCGCGCCCACATCGTCCGGTAATTGTCGAGCGTGGGGTTATGCGGGACGAGTGCGAGCGAGCCGGCTTCGGCCGGAGGCTTGAAAGTGCTCGACGCCATCCACAGGAAGGGGTAGATAAAGGTAATGGCGGCGATCGTTAGACCAGCGTAGAGCAGAACGCGTCGAAGCACGCTCGGTTTCATAACGCTTCGGCCTGGCCAATGACTCTGCGCTGAATGAACACGACGAGACCGATGATGAGCGCCAGCGCGACGCCGATCGTCGCCGCATAACCCATCTTCTGATAGGCAAACGCGTTGTTGTACAAATAAAGCACTACGGAGTAGGTGCGCCTTAGTGGACCACCTCCAGTCATGACGTAGGGCTCGATGAATAACTGAAAGCCGTTGATGGTCGAGAGCGTAACCACGAGGATGTGCTGGGGCAGGAGCGAGGGCAGTGTTAGGTACCGGAACCGCTCCCATGCGGATGCGCCTTCAATTTCGATCGCTTCCTGGCAGCTTCGCGGGATGTACTGAAGTCCAGCCAGGTAAATGATCACGTAGAACCCGACGTTTTTCCACGTGACCATTACTGCGATCGCGGGCATCGCGGTTCGCGGATCGGTGAGCCAGGGCACCGGTGAGAGTCCGATCTTGACGAGCAGGCGGTTGATCAGCCCGACGTCGGTGGCGTAGAGATGACTCCAGAGAATCGCGACCACGGCGCCCGAGATGACGACCGGCAGGAAGAAGGCTGCACGCCAGAAGGACCGAGCCGCCAGCTGGCGGTTGAGCGCGAGCGCCAGGGCGAGAGCTGCGACAATCTGAAGCGGAACGTGGATGCTCAGAAACACGAAGGTGTTGGCAACGGCGCGCCAGAACCTCCCATCGTGGAGAAGGAGCCGGACGTTGTCCGCACCCGCGAAGGAGGGAGCGGTAACTAGGTCCCACTGCACAAAGACGAGAACCAGCGCAAACAGAATCGGATAGACGGCGAACACCAGCAGAAAGACGGCATAGGGCGCCGCCAACAGCGAACCGGATTTCTCCTCAGCGCGCATCCACGATGTTCCTCGCTTCGTCGGCCGCCTTCTTCAAGGATTCCTTGACCGAAGAAGTCTGGTAGATGGCGGACTCCTCATAGGCTTCCGACAAGAGATCGAAAATTTCGACCACGTCAGGATCGAGATCCAGGTCTCTTGATCGCTCCACATAATTGGCGTACGTGGACAGGGTGGGCCACCGCGCTAGAGAGACCGTGAATCGCGGATCGGATGCGAGACCGCGGCGGTAGGGCAGCTGGCTCGCTTCTTCGATGAGCAGTCGATCGGCCTCGGGCGAGGTGAGGTAAGCGACGAAGCGCGCCGCTGCGTCGGGATACCGCGTCGTCGAAAAAATGGCGATGCTTCGCAAATCCGCGAACGCAAATCGGTTGGCGGAATCGGTGCCTTCCGCGCCAGGAACAGGTGCGACGTCGTAATGCAGGCCACGGATCTTGAGCTCGTCCAGCTCTTTTATGAACCACGGCCCAATGATCTTCATGGCGACGGTTCCGTCAGTGAACGGATCGTGTCCAAGCTCGAAGTTGGAGCGCGGGA
>JABXNS010000122.1_pt1 | contig 21092 bp, 22 predicted proteins | sample 7301101 | NCBI WGS metagenome assembly JABXNS01 (sample SAMN14449646, study PRJNA615230) | soil metagenome | isolation source: soil from bare, unvegetated metal-rich iron-sulfur acidic spring small-cell... | place: Canada: Paint Pots Mound, Kootenay National Park, BC | collected 2017-05-25 | reverse complement strand
CGCGTGCGCCGGGCCGCTCGGCCCCCGATAGCGCTCCGGGGCAACCGGTCTCGCCCTGTCGCGGATACTCGTGCTCCAGCCAGGTGGTCAGCAGCTTCTCGTAGAGCCGCCCGGCGGTGATCGGCTGGTCGTTGCCGGCAGCGAGGTTCTTGTCGGTGAGAAGCCCGGCCCGGTACCAGTCGATCATGAAGCTGAGCATCCTCGCGTTCTCGGCCAGGCTGAGCAGGTCGCGGACGTCGCCCTGAAAATTCGCCGTCCCCGCGAACGGGCTGGACCCTTGCCGCCCCTCGTTCCACACCGCGAAGAGCGTCGAGCCCGGCTTGTATTCCCCGCGGAACACAAGGTTGGACTGGAATTCCTTGAAGTTGAATCCGCCGGGGTTGTTCGTCACCGCTGGGTCGATGAAGGCGGTGTACCGGTCGTCGTAGTTGTCGGCGCGCGGAGTGGAAGACAGCTGGCGAACGTTGCTGTACGTGCCCTTCGACACGAACGGCTGGGTATACGCCTGCACCGACACCGTGGGTGTGAAGGTGTAGTTGGCGCGCACCGTGGCCGAGGTCGTCGTCTGGTCGAGATGGGCGAAGGTGTAATGCGTTCCGAGCACATCGGTGAACCGTCCGAAGAACTGACCATTGTCGACGTTGTGCGATCGGTTGAGCGAGAGACCGGAGCTGAACCGCCCGCCCACCTTGTAGTCGACGCCAGGGCCGACATTCCATGACCGGCTCCGGCCGCCGCTGCCGCGGAACCAGTTGCCTGACATATTCGGCACCAGCGAGCGCCGGTCGTCGCCGTTGATGAAGAGCCACGGCGCCAGGTAGCTCTCGGTCCGCACCGCCGGACCGCCGCGTGCGGCGCGGTCATCGTAGGTGGTTCCGAGCTGCCCGATGGTTCCCCCGGTGTGAACCCCCCAGTTGTTCTTGAGGGTGATGTGCGTGTTGGTGTTGTAGGCAGCCTCGAGCGGCAGTCCCGCCGTGGTCCAGTATTGCCACCAGTTGTTGTTCCACTGGAAGCGCTTGTAGTACGGCCGCTCGTTTCGATCGAAGTAGCCGACCCAGGTGTTCCAGTCCTGCCGGTCTGCGCGACGCAGGAAGCCGAGGTCGTTGACCTCGAAGCCCGCCGACCGCCGCTGATATGCAGACTCGAACATCAGATGCTGCCCCCCGATCTTGTCGAACTTGAATTCTTCGGCGTCGCCGTCGAGGCTGGTGCGAGTCGAATCGAAGGGAAGTGCGGCGTCGGGGCGCTGATAGGAGTGCACGGCGTCGCGCTGCACGCAAACGATGTCGGCGCGGCTGCCCTGAACCCGGCTATGGTCGAGCGAGCCGGAGATCTGGTAGTTGTTCTTGAGGAACCGATGCCGGAAGTCCACGGCGGCCGCGTAGGCGCCCGAGTTGAGAAAGGGCGTCGACCACTGATCGAGGTTGCGGTTCACGGCGGTGACGATCGCGCCGATGCCCGTGCCCCCATTGCGAAAATCCTGACTCACCCGGGCCAGCGCGTAGTTCGTCGCCGGCTCGAAGGTCGTGTCGCCGCGAGTGGACGCCCGCTGGGTCGTTGCGTCGAGCACACCGACGGTCATCCCGAAGGGGAAACGCCCCACCAGCTTGGCGGCGCCCAGTAGTATCGCCTCGGCCTGACGCGGTTGATGATGCTGAGGCGGCGCCGCCGCCCCGCGCTTGGCGACCCGCGGCGAGTGCCGCCTTGATCGAGTCAGGGTTCACACCAAGCACAGGTGCCACAGTCGCCGCATCCCTCGCGTTCCGGATCGCGTCGCTCGGAACGGCCAGCACATTGTCGTGGCGAGCGATATCCATCACCACTTGCCCGTTCATTCCCGGCTTGAGAGCCCCATCGAAGTTGTTGAGGCTGACCAGCACAGGAAACATTGTCACGCTCGACTGCACCACGGCCTCGGGCTCAACTTGCTCCACGACCCCAACGAAACGACGGTTCGGATAGGCGTCCACCGTAACGGTCGCCGTCTGCCCGGCCTGGACGCTTCCAATGTCCGTCTCGTTCACAAACGCGCGCATCCTGACCTTCGAGAGATCCGCCATCCGCAAGATCGTCGTGCCACCGCTGGCCGATGAGGTCGCGGAGGTGATCACCATTCCGAGCGACACGGGCTTCTCGATGATGGTACCGTTGGTCGGCGCCCGAACGGTCGCATCCTCGAGCCTCACCTTCGCGATCGAGAGATTAGTCCTCGCCTTGATCAATGCGGCCTCGGCGTTGGCGAACGCCAGCGTCGCGGCCTCCATCTCCTGCGCCGTAATGATCTTCTGCTTGTAGAGATCAGTGGACCGATTCAGCTGTGCGAGTGTCGTTGCTCTCTGGACAGTCGTCGAGCTGACGTCCGCCGCGGCCTGGTCGTACTGATTCTGAACATCGCGTGGATCGATCTGGACGAGAAGGTCGCCTGCTTTCACGTTTGATCCGATGTCCACCGGCATTGTGATGATCGTGCCCGATGCTTTCGACTTTACTTCGACGATGTTTACCGGCTCGACAGTGCCGTTTGCTTGCACGCTCAGAACAATGCTGCGTCGCTCCACCGGAGCCGTGTCGATAACGAGTGCCGGATCGGTGCTCTGCTTGCACGCGCCGAGCGCTAGGACCGCCGCAGCCGCAATGCGTATCGATGCCCGAACGCGAGGCGCGTCTCGGTGCATTACCGAGTTCTGGCTCCTTCTCACCTGCCTGGTGGGATTGTCGAGATCATTCATTGCAGGTCCCGCCCGATCAGTGCTTCGAGCTGCGCACGTGCGATCCGATAGTCATATCGTGCCTGAATCAGCGCTTGTTCCGCCTGCGCCAGCGCTGCCTGCGAGGTAATGAGGTCGAGCAGAACTGAGGCGCCAATGTTGTACCGTTGCTGCTGGACTCGAACGTCCTCTTGGGCCGCCGCGACGGATGCGACCTGCACTGCCACCCTTTGAGATGCACCGCGAAGCGCCCCAATGTACTGCGTCAGCAACTGCTGCGCGGCCAGTTGCGTGTCACGCAGCGTCACCTCGGCATTCACCTCGGCGACCCTGGCGCGCACGACCTGCTCTTCGCGCTGGAAGTTGTTGAAGACGGGATAGGAGAGCGAGAACGTCAGCCGTCCATTGTATGAGAAAGGCCCGTCACCAAGGCCGAAGCGCGAATCTGTGCCGCTGCCAGTGCGGGAGTAATTCGCGCTCAGGGAGGGCAAGTAGGTCGTCTTCGACGCATGCCATGATTCCTCCGCCGCCTCTACGTTCGCCTGCGCCTGTTGTACCGCGGGCCCTACTTTGGCCAGAGCGGCGAGTTCCGCGCTGTCAGGAAGCGCCGCCATGTTCTCCTGTAGGGAAGCGGGATCCGCCGTGACCGGCACTTCGGACCCGACCAGCCTCGTCAGGGCAGCGTCCGCCGCTTCCTTGTTGCTTTGCGCCGTGATGAGCGCGAGCTGCGCGTTGCCGATCTGAATCACACCGCGGAGCGAATCGGATCTCGTTGCGACACCGGCGCGCACTTTCGCGACCGAGGTCTTGAACTGCTCCGATGCCTGCGACATCTGCAGCTCCGCCGCATCGCGGCTCTCGAGCGCCGCCAAGACCGCATAGTACTGCTGCTTCACCTGTAGCGCGACGTTGTACTTCACGGCAACCCGGTTCGCTTCGGCAGCCAGGATGTCGTATTTGGCGGTCCGGAGCGCGTAGAGTCGCTGGCCACCATCAAACAGCGTCATGTTGAGAGAAAGACCCGTACTGTTGGTGGGTGCCCCCGATATTGCGACGCTCTCGCCATTCTGGTTGACGCGCGTGACCCCGCCTCCAAACTGGATCGCGCGGCCTGCGCTCAGGGTCGCGCTCGGCAGAATCGCGCCGATTGCCGAGACCTTGGCCGCCCTGCTCGTTTTCTCCACGCCATCGGCTTGAATCGCCGCCGGAGCATTGTGCTCGGCCATACTAATCGCTTGGTCGAGCGAGATCTTGCGCGAGCTATCGGGAGCCCGGGTGAGGCCTGGCTGCAAGCCTGGCTTGAGGACCTGGGCGCCTGCCGCAGGAACGACGAGGACCACCAGTGTAATGGCCGAGATTAGCCTCAGCGAAGTCTTTGGATTGGACGACATGTGAGCGAGCACGGGATCCGTTGAAAACGAAAGGGCCGCACGAGACTGCAGCCCTTCAATTACTACGGCCACTACAGCCGTTTTGCTGTGGCCCCGCTCCTGCTTGGGCCCTTACCGGGTAACCGTTGCCAGCATCTTCTGCCTCAAGGCGAAGAGCCGTCGCCGCACTGAGCCGTCCATGACCGTATCGCCGACTTTCACGATTATGCCGCCCAGAATGCCCGGATTGAGCGAGATGTGCGGGACAACACGCTTGCCGAACAGCCGCGACAGTTGCCGGGCCAGCGCGTCCTTCTCCGGCTCAGCTGGCTCACGCGCGACCGTCACCTGAACGTGGACCCGATCTTCCGATTCGTCGATCAGCATCCTGTACTCGGACGCGATCTCAGGAATGAGCATCTGCCGACGCTTCATGATCACGGTGTCAAGAAAGCGCAGGAAAAGCTTAGGGGCCCTCTGGCCCAGCGCTTTCTCAAGAATGCCGATCTTGCGCGAAGCGGACAGCTTCGGCGACTCGAGAAAAGTCCTTAACACAGGATTCTCGCGGATCCCCGTCGAGATGGCGTCGATGAGCGCGCCCCACTCTTCCTGTTCCCCGCTCTTCCGCGCCAGAGCAAGGAGAGCCTCCGCGTAGTTACGGCCAATCCTCTCCTCGTTCATCCGCGCTTTGTCTCAGTGACCGGGATCGAGGAGAGGAAGCTTTCGACGATCTTCCGGTTCGCTTGGTCGTCGAGGTTCTTCTCGATCACCTTACTTGCGCCAGCAATCGCCAGCTCTATCGCCTCACGGCGCAGTTCGGCGATCGCCCGCTCCTTCTCCTGCTCGATCTCCCGCCGCGCGCGCTCCAGCATCTGCTGTTGTTGCTGGTGCGTGTCCTCGATCATTTGCGCCCGTAGTTTATCGCCCACCTGACGCCCCTCGACGATGATCTTCTGCGCTTCGAGACGCGCCGCCTCGATCTGCCGCTGCTGCTCGGCCAGTGCGCGGGCCGCTTCCTCGCGGTCACGCTTCGCTCCTTGGATCGCCTCTTCGAGCGCCCTCTCGCGCGCTTCAACCGCGGCCGTGATTTTCGGGAAGACAAGTTTCCCGAGGATGGCGAAGAGAATCAGAAAGACGATGAGCGTCCAGAACATGAGCCCGCCGTTCGGCGAGAGAAGATTGCCCGATTGCGCGGACTCTTCCGGAGCTGCGGCCGCCTGCTGCAGGAGTGCGAAGATGAAAGTCGTCATGGTTGCGTAGTGATGTCAGCGGATCGACGGTGCCGAGTCCGCATTGGCTGAATTTCCGGCTAAGTCGCGGCTGCTGAGTGCGGCCGCGACTCAAACCCGAAAGTGACTTAGAACTTGAACTTACCTTGAATCAGGAAGGAGATGACGACCGCGAACAGGGCCACTCCTTCAATGAGCGCGGCGAAGATGATCGCGCCCGTCTGAATGCGGCCCGCCATCTCCGGCTGACGCGCCATTCCGTCCATCGCCTGTCCGGCGAGCCGTCCGATACCGATGCCAGCGCCGATAACGGCCAGACCTGCTCCGATGCCGGCGCCGAGCATTGCCCATGCTCCCGAGTATGGGGCGTTGAAAACACCCGCCTGGGACGCCGCCTGTGTTACAGCCTGCAACAGCGGAAAGATCGAAACCATTTTGTCTTCCCCTTCATTCAATCGTGATTTGTCATGCTCGCAACCTTCCGGTTGCTGTCCGCCATCGAGACCCAAGTCCCAACGGACTTCTCCAGCCCGCTCGGGCCGGATACCTACGCGAGGTTGAGCACGTCCCGCGTCAGTGCGCACCTTCCCGAATCAGTCCTATAAACACACTGGAGAGAAGCGTAAAGATGAACGCCTGCAGAAATGCGACGAACAACTCCAGAAACGAGATGCCGATGGCCATAGCGATCGGCACTGGCACCAGGACCCAGGAGGCAAAAGTGAAGATCAGGCTGAGGAGCGCCAGCAGCACGACGTGCCCCGACACCATGTTGGCGAAGAGACGTATCGCGAGGGCAAACGGCTTCGTGAACTTTCCGATAATCTCGATCGGCGTCAGTATGAAGGTGATCGGCAGCTTCATCGCCAGCGACATATCGTGCGGCCAGAAGACGATCGTATTGATGTAGCCCCATCCCTGCACTTTCATCCCCGCGACCTCGATCACGATGAAGGTGACGATCGCCAGCGTGGCAGTGACGGAGATGTTGCCGGTCGCTGTCGCTCCATAAGGAACCAAGCCCAGCAGATTCGCGAACAGGATGAAGAAGAAGAGCGTCAACAGGTACGGTACGTAGCCGTTCCCGTGAGGCCCGACGTTGGGAAGCACGACTTCGTTTCGAAGGTACAGCACCAGCGCCTCCAGCCCGTTTCCGAATCCACTCGGCGCTCTCCCCTCGCGCGTTCTACGGTTGTGCGCCCGGAGAGCGAACAGAGTGGTCACGATGCAAAGGAGGGCCGCGATCCAGAGCATCACGACGTGCCTCGTAGGTGAGATGTCGAGTGCGAATCGGCCGATGTGAATCGGGTTCCAGCGCGGCAGCTCATACTCGCACACGAAACCCGAGTGGAGACACGGATAGTCGAGCGTGTGGGAGTCGGTGATGTGCGGAGTGATGAAATCTTTCTGGTCAGCGATCATATGCTAGCAACAGTGGTTCGGCCATCATCGTCATGAATAAAAAAGTCACCAGACTTACGAGCGCCGCATCGAGCGACATGTTCGCTATCCTCGCCAAGGGCGCGTAGAGCACCAGCACAAACACTCTCAGCACGGCTCCGATACCCCAGCGCAGTAGCAGCTCGCCGGGCGCCCCGTGTCCCGGCCGCGCCGGCCTCAGCAGCGCGTAGGAGCCGAGTTGTACTGCGAAAGCCAGTCCAGCAGAAACCAGCATCGCGTTGTGCTGATCCACCGTCGTGAAGTACGACCTCAGGATGATGGTGGCGACGATGATAAGGGCGGCCGAAATTCCGGCGAAGAATCCGAGCGCTCTCCCTTCCTTCACCGGCGCCCCCGTCTCTCCTCATCGTCCTGCTTCTGCGCCGCCGAGATCTTGCGGTACATGTTGTAGAACGCAGCACTGGCTCCGACAAAGACTCCCGCAACTGTGAACAATGCGTTGGTGCCGAGCCGGTTATCGAGCCACTGACCGGCATAGAGGAAGGCGACTATCGCGAGCGCGAACTGGAGCCCGACGCCGGCGAAATCGGCGCCGGAGAGACCCTTTTTCGAGCTCTGTTCCGGCCGCTTTTCGTCTTCCATTTCTGGGGGAAGAAACTAATCGCTTGTGAAGATTTTCACAAGCTAAAAAAGGGCCGCCTTCCGAAGAGAGGCCGAAGATTTTGATGTGCGCGCAAGTTCAACACTCAAGCGGGGTTAGTTCGTGACTTCGCTGTTGACCGGTCGTCTTATTGACGATATGTTGCGCTTCTCACTTATGTGAGAATGACCCGCCCGCCTTCTATCGATCAAGCCAAACCAGAGTAATGGATAACCGCCTCATTCTCCCGTTGCTGTGCGCAGCATCTGTCGCCTTCGCGGCCGCCCCATTCTCCCACGACGACAAATCAATCACCACCGGCAGGCGCCACACGGAAGAAAAGAGCGCGCCGATCGTCACCACCTTCAACATTACCAGATCCAAGGGCGACGCGGACAAGCTCCACTTCACGCTCAACGTTCGCAACAACACGTCCAAGATGCTGGAGCTCCGCTTCCCCGACGGACAAACCCACGATTTCGTGGTGAAGGATTTTGCGGGCAAGCAAGTCTGGCGCTGGAGCGAAGGGCGGATGTTCACCTCAGCGATGCGCAGCGAGACGCTCAAGGGCAGGGGCCGAACTGTCTTTGAAGAGAGCTGGAACACCAAGAACCAGCACGGCTCCTTTACCGCTCTCGCGGTTCTCCGCAGCAACAACTTCCCGGTTGAGACCACCATTCAGTTCGTCTTGCCGTAGCAGCGACGGAGCGAGCAACGCACCAACAAACGCGCTCGCCGGAGCGCGTTTTTACATCCTGGAACCGCATAGCTCATTGACCGCTGGCGCGTTCCGCTGGTACCTTCGACTACATATGGAGCGCGTATCGATTTCTCGCTTGGTCAAGTCGGCAGCGCTCCTCGTGTTCGTCGCAACGCGTCCTTTGAACGTCCATGCTCAGACCGCCGCCAAGCCCTCCCTCGTCATCGCCGCGGTCGCCGACGCGCAGTCTGGTGCACCCGTTCCCGACGCAGAGGTGCGCCTCTCCGACGTCAACGTGTCGGCCAAAACCGACTGGAGTGGGGAGGCGCGAATCCCGGGTGTGGCCGCGGGCCAGCACAAGTTCGAGATCCGGCACTCCGGTTATCAGCCACTTGACGTCGAACTCTTGGTTCAGGGCGATTCAACCGGGCCCGTCTTCCGACTCGCCAAAGCAGCCACGTCGCTCGAGCCGCTCAAGATCGCGGCCAATCCCTCGCCATACCTTGCTGAATTCGAGAGCCGCCGCCAGCAGGGCCGCGGAAGGTACCTGACCGCCTCCGAGCTCGAGCAGAATCAGAATCGTTCGCTGGTAACAGTTCTCGCAAACGCGTTCGGGGGATTGATGTCGGGTCCCGATCAGAGCCGCCCGGGCCACAACCTCCTCTTGACGCGGCGGAGCCGTCCGCGTCTGAGTAGCGTCGACGCGCACTGCGGCGTCGACGTGTATTTAGATGGGTCTCAGTTTCTGGAGGACTTGGACGCGCTGCATCCAAATGAGCTGGCCGGAGTGGAGTACTATCCCGTCGAGAGCGCGCCCGGCGCGTATCGCAAGCTCACCGACAACTGCGGGGTACTACTGCTCTGGTCGAAAAAGAGCCGGTAGCGCGGCGGGAGTGCTTTTAAGCGACTTCTGGGTACGTCAGAGAGGCACTGCGCGGCGGGAAAAACACGGCCGGGTCGCACCGAACGGGGTTCCGGAGCCACTCTTCCGCGTCTCCCACGCTCTTGAATGCGCGGATCGTGACCTTGTTTCCGCCGGACATCCACTCGAGCATGCGGGACTTTCCAAAGTCCCTAGGATTGTGAGCGACGACTGCCCACGAGTACGGCCCAATCTGCTCGGCGAGTAGCGGAGAAAATAAAGGACGTCGCGCAGGAATTCCTTCGAGGCTGCATTCGCCCCGACAGGTTGCCCGTCCGAAAGAAAGTTCATTCCAGTCCGGAACCGAAGGATCCGCCACTGCGTCTTCGATGACTTTCTTGAGAAGCACGAAAGAGGGAAACTTACTCCAGCACAACTTCACGAGCCTGCGCGTAACGTCAATCCGATAGACCTGTTTCATACCAGCACACGATGAGTTCGCCCGTCTTACTCTGGCAACATGTCCGCCATCGTTCCTTACAAAACGGCACCCGTTGGCGCACAAAGCGGCAGGGTTTCTACGTAGCCTCGCCCCGTTCGACGGGAAGCCTATCGTCGGCTCAGCCTACTGCCGCCACCTGATACTGTTCGAGCTTTCCGTCCGGCATTTCGTACGTCCATACTCGAAGCGTGCGGTTCGGGAAACTCACTCGGTAAGAGCGGTAAATCATCCCACCGCGGAGCGATCGACGCGTGTGTACAAACCCGCTCGGATTGCCAAGCGGGCCAAGGCTTGATTGAAAATCCTTTAGCGCCTGATCACTGAAGTACGCATTCGCATTGGATGTGAACAGTGACCTGTCGATCATCCCGCGCTCAAGCCCGCTGAAGATCGCGCGTGCCTGTGCAGTTCTGCTCTCGGCTAGCTTGTCGTCGGTCGTGAAGAGAGCCTGCGTGATCTCATTGGCAATCGCGCCCGCCGCCGGTGCGGCATCTTGGTTCGTCAGCACGACGATCGCGGCGCTGTCTTCGGGAAACACCATGTTCTCCGCCGTGAATCCCGAGACTTCTCCGCTGTGCTCGATCATGAAACGGTCACCCTGCATCGAGACGTCGAGTCCGAGAGCGTAGCCTGTCCCCGTGCCGTTGTTGAGCACGACTTCGCGCTCGAGCTCGCGATAGGACTCGGACGCGAGCAGACCGTGCCGAATAAGGTTGATGTCCCACTTGGCAAGATCTTTCGCCGTCATAGCGAGCTCGCCTGCCGCCCACATCCATCCCGAGCCCGCATCGGGAGCCTTGCGGAGGGGCCCAAGTCCATAACGGACGTACCCCGTGACGTTCGCGGCTTTCGGACTGGCGTCGAATTCCGCGGCGCTCGTGAGTCCGACCGGTGCAAGGATTCGAGTTCGCACGAACTCGAAGAACGGCATCCCACTCGCTTTCTCGACGACCATTCCTGCGAGCGTGTAGTTGGTGTTGCTGTATTGCCAACGCGAACCCGGCTCGAAGTCGAGCTGCTGTTTTGCCCACCGGTCGGCTATCGCTTGGGGCGTCGTACCTGGGATCATCGTCGGCATCACGTAATCCTGGGGCCAGAAGTCCTGGTAGCCGGAGGTATGAGAAAGGAGCTGACGGACAGTCACCTCATTTCCACGAGTGAGTCCGGGGATGAATCGCGAGACCGGATCATCGAGTCTGAGCTTCCCCTCCTGTTGGAGGAAGAGAATCGCGGTGGCCGTGAACTGCTTGCTGATTGAGCCGATCGCATAGCGCATGTCGGGTGTCGCGGTCACGTGCGGCTCCAGCTTCGCTGCACCGTAAGCATTCGTGTATGCGAGTCGCCCGTTCCTGACGACAGCAACTGAGGCGCTCGGGACGCCCGTAGACTGAAGCACCTGGTTGGCAATTGCATCTACCTGCCGAACCAAAGCGCTGGCCATGGGTGCGGTTATCTGCGCCTGAATCTGCCCGACAAAGGCCGTCGCGATTGCAATCGCAATTAGGATTAGTTTCAACATTAGTCTCCGCCGTTGACTCGATAGCCGTCGACAACGCAATCGAAATGGAAAGGTTATTCGTCGGTGTGGGTTGCGAAGGCCTGCCGGATGCCGCCGACGTGCTAACGGAATCTTCTTATTCAGCTCCCGCGCAAACGTTCGCGGAGGGAGCGTTGTCGCCGGACGGCGAGGCTATGATCGAACGCGCGTCTGACCATATCGGTGGCGTTTACACGTCGGCGGCGGGGCCATGAATTGACCCTTACACGCCTTCTTGGATTGGCCCACACAAGCGATTATCGTCTAAAACGTCTATGCTCCGAACTGCGGACCCAGACGAGTCGACGACTAAAACCGCGGGATTCCTCGGTCCGACCGCTAACCGGAAATTGCAGCGCGGAGTACAGAACCTCGCTCAGGCGTTCGCTGCACCCACTCCTCCGTAGTCATGGGCTCGGCCGCAAATAGCTTTGAATACTGCGCGCTCCGGAGCAGTGCATCACAAATCTGCGGATCGAATTGAGTTCCGCGGAAACGGAGGAGCTCGCGTCGAACGGAACTGGCGTCCAACGCGGCGCGATACGGCCTATCGGTTGTCATCGCGTCTATGGTATCCGCGAACATAATAATTCGGGACCCAAGCGGAATGGCGTCGCCTTTCAGTCCGTCCGGATATCCCGTCCCATCCCAATTTTCGTGGTGGTGTCGAATTAGCGGAACAACATCGCGCAATTGGGTGACCGTTCCGGCAAGTTCTGCACTCTTGACTGGATGCGTGCGCATCACGACCTGTTCTTCCGGAGTCAGTCTGCCTGGCTTGCTAAGAATGGGCCCGAATACTTCGTGAATCTTGCCCACATCGTGAAGAAGTGCGGCAGCAACAATCCTCTCGATTTCCTTTTCTCGGAGTCCAACAGCCCGAGAAATTAGCCTAGCCTTTTCAGCAACACGTCTGGAATGGCCTGAAGTATAGGGATCACGCGCTTCGATGGCTGCAACCATGAGCTCCAACAGTTCTCGGTTCGTTCTTTCCAGTTGCCAGTTGACCTTATAAATCTGGCGAAGACCGAGTAGCGGAACGGCGAGAACGAACGCTCCAACAACGCCATATTGAGTATATATCCAAACAAAAAATAGGATTACGGGTAACGAGAGGAAGTCATACGGCAGCACGCTTAGAGTATTCTCTCTCCAGATCGACCACGGGTTTCTTCCGTTGACAATCCCCAACGCGCCGCTAACACAGACCGAGTTTGTAATGAAAAAGACCAAAAACAACGCAAAGAGAGAAAGAGAACCCGACTCTCCGATGCGATGCAAAGGCACTCCGCCCATTGATCGGTAGGCAAAAATTGCTAGCGAGATCGCGAAACATTCCTGCGCGACGTTAAAAGCTGTCTTTAGTCCGGCTCTCCTCGCGATCAGCTGTGCGCATAACGCGGAACCGGCAACGGCAACCGCAGTTAGCCAGTGAGGTGCAATCGCTGCACTAGCCAGAACCGGAATGAAAGAAAGCGATCCGGTAGCGTCTCCGCTTGTTTTGTGAGTGAGGATGTTCGCTAAGACGCTAATGAGCCCAAACGTGAGAGCGGCCTGCGCGAAACCAGAGTCGAATGCTGGGTCGCGCAGGTATAAAGCAGCTGCTGTACCAACCGCCGCTGCGCAGACTACCGCCACGTATCGCCAAATCTGCCGCTGCATAAAAGGAAACCCCCGACCCGAGCTCAACCCCAGCCTTGCGTCTCTGGGAACAGCCAGCTCAAAATGGCAGCAAACATTTGCGTCACCTCCCTAAACGTCAGTCGCATTCAGCATCCGCTGTGATGCGCTACTAGGTCGGCTCCGCTCGTGTAACTAGGCCTGCCCGCTCAACTCGTCTCTTAGCCGGGACGGGGGTTATTTATTCCTATAGGATCCGTGTTAAGGTTGAACTTGCACTCAAACGATCCCTTCACTTCACCAGGTCCATTCGACCTGCTTTCAACTTCCCTTCTATCGTTCGCCAGGCGCTCGCGCCCGCTTACTCTCCCTGATCTACCCAGCGGTTCGTGGCCGCCAGAACCGCAAGAGCGCTCGCCGTCTCCGCGCTCCCTTTGATTTCGCAATTCCCCACCAATAGCTGGCTCTCACGCCCTGCACGCACTGTCACACCTACGAACACGTACTCGCGGTCGAAGGCCTCCATTACCTTCACACCCTCGACAGCTAGTTGTCCCTCCCTTCCCTCGGCCGAGCCGATCGCGAACACTGTCGCGCGCGCGGCCAGATCGAGGCGGGACCTATCCCCCTCTATCCCATGGGCTTCGCCAATGTAGGACTCCTCACCCTTTCTCAGGGTAACTCTGCAGGAAACACCCTTGGTCCGAGAACCCCTGACCTCCACGTCCTCGAAATAGAGCTTTCGTGCCGTGTAGCGCTTGGTCGCGCCTTCGGGCGCCGATCCCACCACGAATTGGCTCCGTGGCGTCGGATGGGCGGGGGTGGGCCTTGGCTTCGCCTCGCTCGTTATCGCTACGGAGATCTTCCGGTGATCCACCCGCATCGCCAGATGCGCCATCAGCGCACTCTCGATGTTGCGAACCACCTGCTTAGGCGTGAGCTCCGCCGTAGTCAGAACATGTATCTGTTCTACGGCGCCGCTCTCGCTTTCGATGATTTTGGCGGAAACCACTCCCGGAAGCGTAAGGATGAGCTCCTCAGCACGCTTGATGGGGAGTACGCTGCCGGCGATGTTGTTCAAATTCAATTTGTTATGGAGAATTGATGCTGCGAAACAGGTGGCCAATATTGCAGACGACTGACCTTTAATCAAGCAAAAAAGTCCCGTTGGATCGCTATTCAGAGAGAAACGTCACCACTCGAGAGCGCCGTGACACTTTCAGAGGGAAAAAGATGCAGATTCGTGTCACTCAGATGCGCGTTTCGTTGCAGCGGGACAGCAAATGATTTTTACTGCGGCGTAACGATGGCGACGTGATGCACCGTCAGCTGGCTTGACTAGCTCACCTCGCTACTGCCACTTCCTCCGGCGCGATCCCGTAGTCCCGCAGCTTCCGGTAGAGCGTTCGCTCGCCGATGTCCAGGATCTCCGCTGCCTTCCGCCGATTTCCGCGTGTCTCTCTCAGTGCTGCTTCGATCGCCGCTCTCTCGATCTCCGCCATCGTCATCCCCGGACTCAGCGTCATTACGCTCGGAGGCGGTGGCCTGTCTGGTGCCTCGATAGCGCCAGCGATCGCGGCGGATCCAAGAGATACGGTCGGGTGCACTTCGCCCACCCAATCGCGTCGATCGCGATGCTCATCGTCGAGACGTCGCCTGAGCTCCTCCACCTGGAGCCGCAGTTCCAGCATGCTTCGCACCAGGAACTCCAGTTCGCGCCCCTCCGCCCCAACGGCACCGCGCACGACAGGGCCAACGTGGACGGGGAGAAATCGGGCCGCTCCTCCGTCTCTGATCGCTCGCGGAATGTCCTCCGGTCCGATCTCGCGCCCCGGGGCGAGGACCACCATACTCTCGATCAAGTTCCGCAGCTCGCGTACGTTGCCAGGCCACCGATAACTCATGAGAATCTGCATCGCTTCCGCCGAGATGCCGTGGAAGGTGCGGTCGTGCTGCGAGGAGAACTCCTTGATGAAACGGCGTACGAGGATTGGGATGTCTTCCGGTCTCTCCCTGAGCGGCGGGAGATACATGCTGAGGACGTTCAACCGATAATAGAGATCGGCGCGGAATCTTCCCTCTTCGACGCTCTCGCGGAGCGGACGGTTCGTCGCCGCCACCACTCTCACGTTGATCGCTATCTGCACGGTTCCACCGACCCGCGTGAGCTTTCTCTCCTCGAGCACCCGCAGCAGCTTCACCTGAGTCGAAGGCGGAATCTCACCGATCTCGTCCAGGAAGAGTGTTCCCTCGTCGGCCAGCTCGAACCGTCCGATGCGCCGCTCCGCCGCTCCCGTGAACGCGCCCTTCTCGTGGCCGAACAGCTCGCTCTCGATCAGGCTTTCCGGGAGTGCGCCCGCATTCACCGCTATGAATGGCTTGCCGCGCCTCGGGCTCAGCTTGTGGATCGCCTGCGCCACGAGTTCCTTCCCAGTTCCACTCTCTCCCTCGATGATGACGGTGCTTGAGACTGGCGCGATCTGCTCGACTTTAAGCAGCACCTCGGCGATCGCTTCCGACTGTCCGATGAGTCCCGTTGCTTCGGTGAGACGCTGGCGGTCGAGAGCACGCCGAACAGCCAGGTACAATTCGTCGGCCGCGATCGGCTTGGTGTAGATGTCCGTGAACCCGATCGTGCGGAGGCGCTCGCGCAGCCCCGGATCCTCGACGTCGGCGAGACCAACGACCGAAGTTCCGTTCCACAGCTGGTCGCGCACGATATGGAGATTGCCTGGATCGCCCAGGTTGCCCGTGAGGACGATGAGATCGGGCTTGAAGCGCTTGATTTCACCGCGCAAATCGTCGAGCGGTGAGACGACCTCCGTCTTTGTCCCCGCCGCTTCGAGTAGAGCGTTTAGCCGGACCGCCGGCTCGACGTCGGCGAGCGTGATGAGAACCTTCATCTCGAAAGCTCCGGTCCCGTTCCGAGCGGAGCCGGCGGCGTGTGCGCCGTGACCTTGCCGCTCAACACATCGCACGCGTGCTGGACGATCGGATCCAGCGCGTCCAGGCCGTCGCGCACGCCGCTCGGCGAGCCAGGCAGGTTGACGATCAGCGACTTGCCCCGCACTCCGGCGACGCCGCGCCCGAGTGCGGCGCGGGCGAAGCTCGGAAGCGCCATCACCCGAATCCGCTCCGCTACTCCCTCCGCCTCGCGCTCGATTACGGCGCGGGTCGCCTCTGGCGTTACGTCCCGCTCTGCTAAGCCGGTGCCACCTGTCGTGAGCACGAGATCGGCGCTGTCAGTGTCGCAGGCGCGAATGAGCACGCGGACGATCTCGACGGTCTCATCTTCACATTTCGCCGCCGAAACCAGCTCGTATTTCTTTGCCTTCACCCAGCCGGCGACGACCGCGCCGGATATATCGGGCCGCGCGCCGCGGACGACGGAGTCGGAAACCGTTATCACGGCTACACGCATTTGGCTCTCCGCCCTGCGGTCGGCATCAGAAGCAGCCGCGACGTTTTTGATAAGACGGCAACGAGCTGTCCCGGGTCAGAGTCTCGATCCGTGCTTGTAGAACGGCATCTTCTCTACGGTCGCAGGAATGCGCTTGCCGCGGATCTCGATCTCAAACGGCGATCCTTCCCCCGCGGACGCGGGCGGCACGTAGGCCGTTCCAATCGGGATGCCGAGCGTCGGACTCATCGTGCCGCTCCTGACCTCGCCGCTCGGCTCCCCGTTTACGAATACCGGATATCCGTGTCGCGGGAACGATCTCTCTGCCGTCGTGAATCCAACAAGCTTGCGAGCGAGTCCCTGCTCCTTTTGCTTCGCAAGCGCATCGCGCCCGACGAAATCGCCTTTTTTCATTTTCACTAGCCAACCGAGCGATGCTTCGAGCGGTGTGGTGGTATCGTCGAGGTCGTTGCCGTAGAGCGCCATGCCCATCTCGAGCCGCAGCGAATCGCGAGCTCCGAGTCCAGCGGGAGCCACTTGGCCGGACGCCGTGAGCGCTTTCCAGATTTTCTCGGCCTGCTCAGCCGGGAAGTACAGCTCGAATCCATCTTCGCCGGTGTACCCCGTACGCGAGATGTAGACCTTCTCCACTCCCGCGACCTTGCCGGTGGTGAACTCGTAGTATTTGATCTTCGATAGATCGGTGTCGGTGTGCTGCTCGAGGATTCTGGCAGCCTCTGGTCCCTGAAGCGCGAGCAGTCCCACCTTGTCGCTAATGTCATCTAGCGTTGCGTCGAAATCACCGACGAATCGCGAGAGGTGGGCAAAGTCCTTGTCGATGTTCGATCCGTTCACCACCATCATCACGCGGTCTTCGGCGCGATAGACGAGACAGTCGTCCACGATGGTGCCATCCTCGCGAAGAATCGTCGAGTACTGGGCCTGGCCCGGGCCCAGCACGGCGACGTCGTTGGTGGTGACGTGATTTACGAACTCGACCGCCCTCGGTCCGCGCACGAGAAACTCGCCCATGTGGCTAACGTCAAAAAGTCCCGCCCTCTCGCGCACCGCCTTATGCTCGGCGGTAATGCCCGCCGGATACTGGACGGGCATCTCGAAGCCCGCGAAAGGAACTAACTTGGCGCCGAGAGCGGCGTGAACATGGTACAGAGGTGTCCTCTTGACCGCGTGGGGAGGGTTCCCGACAGTCCTCGGGCGCGCGGTGTCCGGAGTCTCACGGCTTGGGGAGCCCAGAGGCGCCTGAGCGCCTTGGGGAGGCTTTTGGTGGTTCAAGCTTTCGCTTGAGGGTGCTGCTTCAACCATCGCTGGACGTTCCGGTGAGGCCTCGTCCAATATGAGCGAAGCGCCCCCCGAATTCGAGGGGCGCCGTGACAATTTGGCAGAAGAACGCAAAAACGTCTGCCTAATCCATCATTTCCGCTCCGGTAATCTCTCTTACCTCACCCATATGGGGCGGAGAGCCGGTCATCCGGGCTTTGAGCACCTCGAAGAGCAGGACGGGTCGGAGCTTGTTCACCTTCATGTACGAAGCCACCTCAGCCTCGACCATAATTAGGGCGATCCGCGGGTCGTTTGGTCCGCCGTCCTTGTCCCCACCCTCGTCCCCGAACCAAGCCTTCCAATCCTCCTTGTACAGCTGACGGATCCGGTTCCGATTTTTCGATACATGCGCGAGTCCGGCGACCGACACCCATTCGTGCGTCCTGTTGTTGTAGTAGGAACAGTTCACGTGAGGGTCGAGCGTCAGTTCGTCGAGCTTATGAGTCTCAACATTGGTGACGAACCAGAGGTCCGCGCCCTCGATCCGGTCCTGGGTTGCCATAGGGCGCGACACCAGCTGGCCGGTCGCCCCGCGAGTAGTAAACATCGCCGTCTCTATCCCTTTGATCAGGTCATAGAGCTCGTCGATTTTCTTGGCGGCTGGCATGCATTCGTGATGTGCAGAAGACATGCCGACCGGTAGGCGAACTTCGGTGACACCCTCAAACGGGAAGCGCGGCGCTGAGCATAGGAAGCCGCGTCCGCCTAAAACGACCGGGGGACGCACCTTCGTGCGCCTCCCGGATTACCGACTCAAGCTTAGCTCGGGTCAAACACTACAACCCAACACGTTTTCGATCCGTTTGCCCGCAGCGACCATGTAGAGAGCATTGGCTCTGGGAATGTCTCGAGCTTTCGTGGCGACCATATGGAGGAAATCGCTCATTTTCGTGCAGGCCTGCGGACTGGTTCCATCACGGACCGCCTCGCGTAGCTGATTCACCAGCGGATTGGTCGTGCCATTGGGGAGTCCCAGCGAGAGCACATATTGGATCAGGTCTCCCATCTGCTCTTGCGCGCCGATGACCTCCACCCCGAATGTCTTCGACGTGGTGTTGCCGGCCGCATCGCTCGCGACACAGGTAATGGATGTGTAACCGATCGGGAGAGTGCTCCCCGAGTTGTGATCACACGTGAGCGACGTCACTCCGACGTTATCGGTCGCGCTCGATGTCCTTCACGGTAACCGTCTGTGCTGCCCACGCTTTGTTGCCCGAGGCGTCGGTCGCAGTCCAAGTGATTGTCGTGACTCCTACAGGATATGGAGCATCGATCGCAGTGCCATCGCTCCGCTTTGTGATCCGACATGTGCGATTTCTTGCGCGTCGTGCTCCATATTCGGCGTCAACCCTTAGAGCTTTTCCCCACCCAGCAACGCCGCCATAATCGCCTTCTGGATATGGAGTCGGTTCTCGGCCTCGTCCCATACGCGGCTCTGCGGCCCGTCGATCACTTCTGCGGCCACTTCCTCGCCGCGGTGCGCTGGGAGGCAATGGAGAAAGATCGCGCCCTCCCTAGCGCGTTTCATGATCGACGCATCGACCCGAAAGCCTTTGAACGCCTTCTCGCGGACGGCCTGCTCCTCCTCCTGCCCCATCGATGTCCAGACGTCGGTGTTAATGACGTCGGCTTTTTCGGCGGCCTCGGCGGGATCACGCACGACTCTTACTTTGGCTTTGGACTGCGCGCGCTGGAGAATTAGCGGATTGGGGTCATAGCCCTCCGGGCACGCCAGGGTGAGCTCCAACCCGAGCACGTACGCGGCGTTGAGCCAGGAGTTGGCCATGTTGTTGCCGTCGCCGATCCAGGCAAAGCGCTTCCCTTTATAGCCGCCCAGGTGCTGTTTCACCGTGAGGAGATCGGCGAGGACTTGGCATGGGTGCACGAGATCCGTAAGGCCGTTGATGACGGGCACGTCCGCGTAGCGCGCCAGCTCCTCGATTTCCGAATGTGCAAAGGTCCTGATCATGATGCCATCGACATAGCGCGAGAGAACCCGCGCCGTGTCCGCGATTGGCTCGCCCCGGCCGAGCTGCACGTCGCGCGGCGAGAGGAATAAGGCGTGTCCGCCGAGCTGCCAAGCGCCGACCTCGAAGGAGACGCGGGTCCGCGTGGACGACTTCATGAAGATCATGGCCAGCGACTTACCGGCGAGCGGCTTCTTTTTGTATTTGCCGCTTCGCATTGACTCGGCAAGCGAGAATAGCCGGTCGAGCTCCTTGGCGGAGAAGTCCGTGATCTGGAGTAAGTCGCGGTGCGGGCGTTCTTTGTGGACGTTTCGGGGCATATGTGGCGGGCGTCTCTCGAGTGGTTTTGCTGCGCCGGAAATATACATGGCTGGCCGTTCTCACTCCCTTGGAGCAAGCAATGACGATGTCACACACGATTCGTGTGCTCTGCTCGAGCTGGGCGATATTCGCTAGCGCGGCTTGTACTCACGATCCAACCGCTCCGGGTGGCCGCGGATTGCCCCGGGCTTGAGATATCAGTATGGCGTCGTGGTGGACGAGAAGGATCGGGACTGAGCACTGGTGCTGTTACCTCCTTCGGCGTCGGTTTTGCCGCGAGGTTTACACGCTCTCGGGAAATAGCATTCTTAAGGTCGTTCAGGGCAGTTGGGCGCTCGGATCGGCCGCCGCCCGAGCGCGACTCTCTTGAGGAATCGGTTTGTCACTTTTCACGGAGGGGTTGCCATGCGTCGCTATGAGCTAGCGTCCGGAGTCACTTTCACCCTCGTCGCACTGGCGCAACTCACGCGCGTAGTGCTCGGGTGGCAACTACAGATTGACGGCTTCAACGTCCCGATGTGGTGCTCTGGCGTGGGATTCCTCGTCTCAGGCAGCCTCGCCATCTGGGCATTCCGCTCTGGCGGCAGCGGTCCCGCCTCGGTTTAGGGAGCGAGTTAATAACCCAAAAGCGGAGTTAAGGATGATTCGTAAGTTGAAATCGGGACAGTATCGACTCTATTCCCGAAAGAAGAATCCGAAGACCGGACGGCGGCGAAACCTCGGCACGTTCAAGAGCCACGCCGCGGCCAAAAAGCACGAGCGGGCGGTGCAGTTCTTTAAGCGGCACTGATAGGGTCGGCTCTCGGCTCACGGTTTATATTCTGACCATGAGCGACGCGCTAATTTCCCTCGCTAACACCCTCTCGGACCGGTACACGCTCGAACGCGTCTTAGGCCGGGGCGGCATGGCAACAGTGCACCTGGCTGAGGAGAGGAAGCACAAGCGGAAGGTGGCGATCAAGGTCCTCAAGCAGGAGCTCAGTGCCTCGGTGGGCGCCGAGAGATTTCTACGCGAGATCGGCATCGCCGCACGTCTGTCGCATCCGCACATAGTGCCGCTCATCGACTCTGGCGAATCGGACGGATCGCTTTACTACGTGTCGCCGTACGTTCCGGGTGGATCCCTCCGCGATCGCCTCAATCGCGAGAAGAAGCTTCCCGTCGACGACGCCCTCCGGATTGCCCACGAAGTCGCGGCGGCTCTCGACTACGCACATCGGAACGGTTTCGTGCACCGCGATGTCAAGCCGGAGAACATTCTGTTCGCGGATGATCACGCGCTCTTGGCGGATTTCGGCATCGCCCATGTCGTCGCCGCTACGGCCGATGAGCCACTCACGCTAAGTGGCCTCGCGCTAGGTACTCCAGAGTACATGAGCCCCGAGCAAGCATCGGGTGAAACCGACATCGGAGTCGCTGGCGACATCTATAGCCTCGCGTGCGTCTTCTACGAGACCCTGGCCGGCGAGCCTCCGCTAAAGGGAGCGACGGCGC
>JABXNS010000121.1_pt1 | contig 21851 bp, 28 predicted proteins | sample 7301101 | NCBI WGS metagenome assembly JABXNS01 (sample SAMN14449646, study PRJNA615230) | soil metagenome | isolation source: soil from bare, unvegetated metal-rich iron-sulfur acidic spring small-cell... | place: Canada: Paint Pots Mound, Kootenay National Park, BC | collected 2017-05-25 | reverse complement strand
TCATCTGCGGGCTGCGCCAGTTCCCCCCCAAGGACTCGCTCGAAATGGCGAGGCTTGCGGTCGAGTTCAAGAACGACGGGGTGGTCGCGTTCGATCTGGCCGGAGGGGAGAAGGGAAACCCGGCGGCACGTCATGTCGAGGCTTTCAGGTATGCACGCGAGCATAATCTCGCCGTGACCGTTCACGCTGGTGAAGGGGATGGCGCCGAGTCGGTACGCGAGGCGGTGCACGTGCTTGGCGCAAACCGAATCGGTCACGGTACGCGCCTCATCGAAGATCCGGACCTGACGCAGTACGTCAACGACCGGCGCATCGCGCTTGAGGTCTGCCTCACCAGCAATATCCAGACGCGGGTTGCCGAGTCCTACGCCACGCACCCCTTTCGGGAATACTTCGAGCGCGGACTCAACGTCACCCTAAATACCGACAACCGTCTCATGAGCGGCACGACCCTCACGGACGAATACGTCTATGCGGCGGAACACTTGGACCTCACTGTGGATGAGCTGGCGGGCATTGCGCTCAACGGGTTCGAGAGCGCATTTCTTCCCTGGGAGGAGCGACTCATGCTGATCGAGGAAGTGTCGGACAAGATCGAGCAGCTGATCGGACCCGAATCGTGAAATCGGAGTACTTGGCCCAAGCCGCGGCAAAGGCCGCGAAGGCGATTGGCGAGCGCGCCGGCTCCAGGCGCCCGGCATTCGGGATCATACTCGGTTCCGGGCTCGGCGGCCTCTCGAAGATGATCGGCGATTCGGTGCGCATTCCATTCAAGGACATCCCGGGATTCCCCGAGACAACGATTGTCGGACACGAGGGTGCGGTCATCGTCGGCACGCTCGGCGGGCGCGAAATCGTGGCCCTGAGTGGAAGGTTTCACGTATACGAGGGGCATCCGGCGGCGCTGGCGGCGTTCCCCGTACGCGTATTTCACGCGCTTGGAGCCCGCGAGCTTTTCGTCTCAAACGCGGCCGGCGGGATCTCTCCTAAGCTCGCGGTGGGCGAGCTCATGATGATATCCGATCACTTGAACCTGATGGGAACCAATCCGCTAGTCGGCGAGCATCAGGAAGGCGACGTCCGATTCCCTGACATGACCGATGCGTACGACCCGGGACTGAGGAGGATTCTCCGCACCACTGCGGAAAGGCTTGGCGTCCCTCTGCGTGAAGGCGTGTACGCCGGGGTGCTCGGCCCATCTTACGAGACGCCCGGCGAGGTCAGGATGTTGAGGCTGCTCGGCGCCGATGCAGTCGGAATGTCCACGGTTCCTGAGGTCATCGTTGCGAGAGCGCTCCGAATGCGAGTCGCAGGCGTCAGCTGCATCACGAACGCTGCGGCCGGAGTTACCGGTGCCGCCCTGAGTCACGCGGAAGTGTTGGAGACGACCCGTCGGGTGAGCGCAGCGTTCGAATCACTCGTAACGGAATTCCTCGAGCGTTCGGCCACTCCTCAGCTGTCTTCGGCGAGATGATTCAGAGGGCCATGCCCTGAGCCGAGGCCCGGCGCGCTCGCGATTGCGTTGTGAACGTATTGGATCGAACGCCGGACCGCAGCGTGCAGCGATTCCCCTTTTGCGAGCTGCGCCGTAATGGCCGCCGAGAGCGTGCAGCCAGTCCCGTGCGTGCTCAACGTCTCCAGCCGTCGCCCACGAAATGTGCGGATGTCTCCGTCATAGAATATGTCCACGACCCGCTCGCTTTGCTCTAGGTGACCCCCTTTGATGAGCGCGGCCTGCGCTCCCATTTCGTTCACCAGCAATTCGGCCGCCCGCGCCATCGAGTCTTCGTCATCGATCTCCTCCCCGGTGAGAAGCGCCGCTTCGTGGAGATTGGGCGTCACGAGAATTGCTTGTGGTACGAGCTCTACCCTAATCACGTCGATCGCCTCCCGCTCGAGCAGCACATCACCCGCGGTCGCTACCATTACCGGGTCTAGAACATAGTTGTGGAGCGAATGGTCGCGAATCGAGCCGGCGACCGTCGACGCGATTGCCGCGGTAGCGAGCATGCCCGTCTTGAAAGCGCCGGGGAAAAGATCCTCAGCGACGGCTTCGATCTGTGCGCGCACCAGTTTGGGCGACACCGCCTCCCAGCTGCTCACGCCCCGGGTGTTCTGCGCCGTGATGGCGGTGATCGCTGAGGTCCCGAACACGCCGAATCTCTGAAAAGTCTTGAGGTCAGCCTGAATCCCGGCCCCGCCGCCCGAGTCGGAGCCCGCGATGGTGAGGGCAATGCGCATAAGAAGAAAGATGCGCCGCGAAAGATCGCGACGCAGCATCGGCTCCTAGGCGGACCCCGTGACCAATCTTGGGTCCGATGGAGTAATAAGATCCGACCTAATGACAGCCAGGGAGTCCGCTGGCAGGCGTAGCTATTTCGCTGGAATGATCAGCTTGGGCGAGCCCGAGTGGCCAACGCCGGTCGCGAAAAGCAGCATTTGACGCCCGGCACGCCGGATCCTTGTAGCGGCTTCCGCCAGATCTGCAGCTCCCCCTCCACGCCCGCCAAGTGGAACCCGAGGCGCTGAGGGAGCGCGGCACTGGGCGCGTTACCCCTGTCGCATCGGATCTCCGCGTGGGTCATCCCGGGAACCGTCGCGGCCACGTCGAGAAGTGCCCTTGCGGCCTCGGTCGCATAGCCGCGCCCGGTTACTGCGGCGTCGAGCCAGTAACCTAGCTCCACGTGATCCGCCTCGCCGAGCGGGACGCGCCCTGTTGCCGCCCGCGGGAACAGGTCCGCCTCGCCGAGGATTTGCGACTCATCGGGCGTAAGCAGAGCGTAACGAAATCCCCGACCGGCTGCGAAGTCGGCCGCGAAACCGGACAACCGCTCAGCCAACGCGGAAAGCGGCGCCGGCGTCGCAACGTGCGCAGGAATCCAGGGGCCCAGATGCGCGACGTTCGCCACGAGGATCGGTGCAAGCGCGGGCGCGTCCTCAGGGTTCCAGGAACGCAGGAGCATGCGCGCAGTGCGCAGTGCAACCGGGATAGGTGTGTCCATTCGAGTCCGGAAAGTTGCCGCTAAACGGCGAGCGGTTTCAAGAAAGGTCCGCGCTCGCCGGAGTTACTTCGGGGTGATTGCGCCTCCGCCTGGCCAGTCGGTGTCACCAACCCGAACAAGATCCATTTCGAAGAAGCGAACGGCTGCGCGGCCAGGAACGATCCGATCAGCGACCTCTCGCCACTCGCCTCCCTTGATGACCGCGTGTACCGAATTGTCGTCGGGCCGGGCGGTATCTTCCAGATGTGGCCGTCAGCCGTCGGTGCGATGACGAAGTCGCCGTGAAATCCCTGAGCGTATGAGTGCATGCTATAGGTTTTGCCAGCGGGATCGTACGAAATTACGCCGAACGCGCTGAACCCGACTTGGCCGTCCGATTCATAGCCGCGGCCTTCGATCACTTTTACGGATCCGTCGAGGAATGGTCCGATCCGCTACGTTTGGGTCATAGCATGAACCACTCCCGAAGGGAGCGTTATCATCGCGGGACCTCTCCACACACCGTCCATGTACGCGAGCGACGCCATTCCCTCGCGTGGAGCTGCGATTAGCATCTGCGGGTCTGGCATCCCTTGTCCCGACGCTGGTTTTTGTGCTCTTATCCCCAGAGCTAATGCAAGCACCGCGATTCTTTGCGCAGACATTATTCAGGCCTCCCCGTAATAGAGTCGCTTCCCTCCCGGCCGATCGTGCGGTACAGTCGCCATGCGCAAACGCTGAGGACGCTGCTGATGGCCAGAATTGAGATTGAGTGCAACACGAACCCCGGATCGGTTGGCAGCTCGCCTCATCTCTGAACGACTTCGATCAAATGCGCAATGCCGCAAAGACCAAAGAGAGTTCCCGATATGAGCAGATACGTCTTCATTCTATTTCGCTGCTAAAGGGGTGAGACTTCGCTGGCTCCGCGCCTTTCGCGCCCGCTCTCGTTGCGGCGAGCCCACGAATGGGCCGAGCGGCTAAGCTCTAATCCGGAAGTGGCCGTCCGATCTCCCAGTGGTGGCCGAATGGATCAACCACACGGCCAAGGCGCCAACCATACGCTTCTTCCACGGCGACGATCGATTGGGCTCCTGCCGCAAGTGCTCGCTCGAACGCCGTATCTGGATCCCGCACGGTCAAGATCATCCGAACAGAGCCGCCGCCCAACGATTCTGGGCTGTAGTTGGCATTTTCGGGTGACTCGTCGCTCACCCAAAACTCCGCACCGTCAACAGACAGTCGAGACACCACCGCACCGCTTGGATCCTCCACGCGATACACTTCGGTCGCTCCGAACGCCGCCTTATAGAACTCAACTGCTCGCGCCCCATTTCGAACCGACAGCATGGGCGCGATCGAGCACGCCACCGAAGTTCCCGCACCTGCGTTTGTGTTCATGTCTCTCTCGGTTTATCAGGTCGGAGCCTGAGAGAATCCCGATCGGCATAGCTCCGTTGCGGAGCAAGGGAAGCTGGTCGCGGTCACCACGGGAAGCTAGAGCGGTGGCCCCGGCAAGTCCCGCCGAATTCGGACCTCTAACTGGCCGCCCCGTTCTAAAGAGGCTCAAACAGACGCCGTCACTCATGGGCACTGCGACATCACGCTCCATCATGCGGGCGGTCTGTCGATCTCGGCGCTTTCTGCCGTAGGCTGTCGTGCCAAGGCTATGGCCGCGAGATCATGTATCGGCGTTTCGAGTCTGGCATCTGACGCGAAGCGCGCGATTGCGCCACTGAGCACTGCTACCTCGGTGGGGGATCCGGCCAGTAGATCCAGAAGGAGGCTCGGCCTCATCGCAGGAGGGAGAGCATTGATCAGGCTCATAACACGCTGTTCTTCGTCCGCGGGCAAGGGTACTCCGCGAGAGCGACCGACTGCCACCGCTTCCCCAACTGCGCGTTCGAGGAGTCTCCTGCCAAGTGGGCTTTCGCGGAGCGGTCCGACTGGCAGCCTTGTCAAACCACACGCCGCGGCAAGGCTTGCGAGAAATACGAACTTTTGCCAGAGGGCGAGCGTGACGTCATCGCTCGCGGTTGCTTCAGCGCCCGCCTCTGCAAACAGCGTCGCGATATTCTCCGTCCGGCGCGACACCCCCTTCGGGAACTCCCCCACTACCACTCGCTGAAAGGCGCTCCGCCTCTCGACTACGCCAGGCTCGATCCGCACCGCACTGATGTAGGTGACGCCTCCGAGCAACTGTTCTCTCGGGACACCTAGCTCGACGAGTCGCTGCACCGGTTCCACGCCGTTGAGCAATGGGAGCACTAGTGAGCCTCGCTCGGCAAACGATCTCACCGCTGGTGCGATCTCGTCCAGGGAATACGCTTTTGTTGTAACGAGCACCAGGTCGTCGGCCTCGAAATCGCGGCTCAACTCGTCAGGGTCATCGCTCGCGGTCACTGCCGAATTCCACTGTTCGTCCGGGGTTCGCACCGAGAGTCCTCGCTTCTGCAACGCAGCGAGATTGGCGCCGCGCGCTAGCGCGAAAACGTCGTGACCGGCGCGAGCCAAGAGGCCAGCGTAATACCCACCGACCCCACCGACACCCATAACCGCAACGCGCGGTCTCTTTTCTTTTGGGCGTGTAGCTGTTTGATGGGCGGGGTTAGTGCGTGTTGTCAGATTCGTCTCTCATCCGCATGGCGATCGCGATCCAATTTACTTCCCAAATCATGTCCCAATCATCCGAGAATGACCGTTCAAAACGGCAGGAACTGGGAGTTAAGTCCGATATGACAGTCGAACAAACATTGGCCTGCCATTGAGCGTCTCTTCGTCGATGAACCGGAGCGGAATCGGAAGGCCGGAGTCATAATTCCCTCAGGATCGTTTGATTGATTCAGGAATCACGAGATGCGATTGACCGTTTAGGGCGGCATCGCAAAAATCGGGTTACGCCTCGCCGGCTCTGATTTCATTTCGCGCTGTCAGAACCACCTTTCACCAATGTCTCTGTAACGATAAAGTTCGCTTCCCAGGTCTTCCCCCCGTCAGCCGAGAACGCCTGTTCAAAATCACACGAATTCGGAGTGATGTCCGAGATGCTAAATCGAACCAGAATGGTTCTGCCGTTATATGTTTCCTGATCGTAGAATTCGCCGCGCCCATTCTTGAACTCACCGACCACGGGTAAGCTCAGAGTCCCGGTCGGATTGGCGAAACTTATCCCCCATTGGCGGGCTTGCGGATTGTAGAGGCGCAGGGTGAAAATTTCGAGATGGCCTGCTGGGCCATCTGCCTCCACTAGCCCCATATTGGCGCCATCCCAAAGTTTCCGAACCACGTCAGTACCGTTGTATTCGACCCACGTCTGGGAGCCCGTTAGCGGATGCAGGAGGCGCCTCTGGTGAGTCTTCCAAGTACCAATATCCCAGTCGAAATCGTGTCGGCCGTCTCCTTGCTCGACTGATTGCTGCGCGCTGGCTTTCGGCGCGCCTGCGCTGGTTTGTGCCCATCCGGTTGGGGAGTACGGTCCCAACATCAGAATACCCAGTAGAGAATATGCGGGAATATGGTGCCACGCGCGCATCTTGCCTCCTCAGTCCCTGGTTACGTTTCGGATCGCATCGTCAGAACACGCCGGCGAAGTGAAGGTTGCAGCCTCAAGCCTCACGGAAATTTGTGCTGAGTTGGAAGCTCCACTGTTGCCCAAATTAGAAATGCCACCTTGGAGCGACGGCGCTTAGCGCGTTCTTCGCAACTCGGCAGCTGCGCGGTCAACGGAAGTCGTCATAATCATTCCGTTTCTTGACCATTGATCTAAAGTCCTATATGAGCACGAACTCCCGCGTCAAAAGTTGATTTGATCGTATGCCAGTCGCGCGATTCCCAGCCGCCCATTCGGCGGAGTCAGTGAGCTTTGCCAAGTTCGTCTTTCAGCCGTGTGTGTACCGAGATCCAGTTTACTTCCCAGCTCTTGCCACCATCGTCCGAGAATGACTGCTCAAGACGGTAAGAGTTCGGAGTGATGTCCGACAAGACGCTTCGCGCCAGCACGGTTCTGCCATTGAAGAGTTCTTGGTCGTAAAACTCGCCGCGGCCATTCTCGAACTCGCCGATCGCAGGTTGGCTCAGGGTCCCATCGCCGCTGTTTGCGAAACTGACGCTCCACTGGTGGGACTGTGGATTGTACAGACGGAGAATCAGACCCTCGCTATGCCCGGTCGGCACATCGGACTCGAGTTCCAGCAGATCTGCGCGGCCGTTCCAAACCTTTCGGACGACAGATGTACCATCAAATTCGATCCACGTATTCGAGCCGGTTAAGGGATGAAGCCGGCGTGATTGGTGAGTCTTCCAGGCACCAATCTCAAAATCAAAATCGTGTTGGCCATCGCGTTGCGCGGCAGGTGGCTGAACGTTGGCTTTTGCGGTTCGTGAATTCTGTGCTGCGGCCCCTTCAATCGGCGCCAAGGCGACAACCGCGCTGCACACGAAGAGATAAGTCCGAAACCGTTTGAGCGCGTTCATCACTGCCTGCCGGCGGTGAGCCGTACGACATGGCCGAAGTTCAGCGTGGGTGGCCAGAATCATCTTTCACCCTTGTGAATGTCATTACCCAGTTCGCCTCCCAGGTCCCGGCACCATCATCCGAGAAAGCCTGTTCGAAGCGGCTCGAATTCGGACCGATGTCCGAGAAGCTATTTCGCACATAAATCATTCTGCTATTAAACGGTTCCTGATCGAAGAACTCGCCGCGTCCACTCTTGAACTCGCCGACCATGGGTTGATTCAGAGTACCCCCGTCGCTGTTGGCCCAATTGAGGCTCCACTGGTGGGACTGGGGGTTGTACAGCCGCAGGCCGAGACCTTCGATGTGACCCGCAGTGCCATCGGCCCCAAGTTCCAACAGATTGGCGCGGCCGCTCCAGATCTTTTTGACGACGGAAATGCCATCGTATTCGACCCATGTTGAGGAGCCCGTCAAGGGACGCACGAGACGCGATATATGTGTCTTCCAGGTACCAATATTGAAGTCAAAATCATGCTGCCCATCTCGTTCTGTAACAGCCTGTGAAAGTGCGGTCTGCGCGGCTACTGATTTCTGAAGTGTCGGTCCACGATGCGGCTGCAGGGTGAACAAGCCGCACAGAAAATATCCGGGATTTTGATAAATCGGTTTCATTGTCAATGACTCAATCTTTGGCGAGGGGGGAAAATCAAGAAGGTGAATGAGTTTCCGTGAGCATCACTTCGTATCGTTCCAACATCGGCATAGCGATCGCCTCGAGTTCTTTGGTCCACGCTTCCCCCTCGTAGAACGCCGTCTTCATTCGGTCGCGCTCTTCGAGTGACGGAAACCCGCGAAACCAAACGAACACATCAGGATTCTCGAGATCAAGAAGTGGCCCTAGGATTTGCATTCCGATCGCGCGCTGCGCAGGTACCGAGCGCGTCTCGAAAAACTCGATGAACTTCGCGCGTAACCCGGCCTTGATCGTGTACTTTCTAACCTCTACTATCATCGGGTTACCCTAGCCGAGATAACCATGATCAGCCAGAAGGAACCTGCAGGTAACTCCCGTCTGCGCCGGAGGGCGAATCCCGTGAGTGAGTGTCCGTTGACGGCAGCGCTGGCGGCGATCGGAGGCAAGTGGAAACTGATCATTATCTACTGGCTAAACGAAGGGCCGCTGCACTTTGCCGAATTGCGGAGAAAGATGTCCGGTATCTCGCAGAAAGTGCTGACGCAACAACTTCGGGAGCTGGAGGCTGACGAAATCGTTGTGCGAAAAGCGGCCGCGATTCCATCGCCAGTTGTGTATTCCTTGACCGACTACGGGCGGTTGCTGCCGCCGCTCGTGGAGAATGTCCGCCGGTGGGGACGCGGTCACATCGAGCGATACCGCTAGCGATCCTGGTGGCATGACTGGTGGCATGACAACAACAACGACCGGCGTGCGAAGCCGTGCTAGCCGATTTACGCTCGGGTTGATTGGTTGACTCATTGACATAGGCTTCGGCTAGCACGGTTCAACGCACGCGGGTCGTTTTCAAATTCGGGGAAAGTACGGCGCGACGACCGGCAGGTTGACGGCGGAGCGCCAGGCAATCCAGAGATCGCGGAGGAAAGTCTTCTCCATCTTCCGGAGTGCAGCGAAATGACAGTGCTTCGGAGTCCATCCCTGCCGCGAGGCAGCGAGCTTGGCACGTTCCGAATCGTAGAACATCCGATACTCACTCCTGCGTCGAAGCATTGACACGCCGATCAGGTAGCACGAAATGCGCGCCTGTGCGTCGTACCCGGCTCGCCCTCCTAAGATGCTCCGTCGCGGAGCGACACGGGTTGTCTGGTTGTCCGCAACAGCATTCAGTTCGCCGGAGCAATCACGCCGCCCACTGCGGGTGCGATGCGCCTTCGGCATCTGATAGCCCAGCGGATAAGCAACTTCCAGATTGCATCGGCAACATCGATAAGCAACTCCCGGAATCGTTCCCAATCCGCAATATGCCCAGAACGCCGAGGGCGTCTTTGCACGTGTCACATCCAAACGCGACAGCAGCCGCGCTGCGAGCAGATGGCCAATGCCCCTGATGCTCGAGAGCCACGGCCACGCGGGATGGCGCTCGATTGATTCGCGGAGCGCCTCTTTGGCGCATTCTTCGTCGTCGACGGCGCGTGAATATGCGCGCTCGAGCATTCTCGGAGCTCCCGACGTGCCGCCGCGCGCAATCGCTTTGAGAAGAGGGTCCGCGTCGCTAATGCTGCGGACAAGATGCGAAGGCGATCTCCCTTGAATGATGGAGCGAAGCCGCTCGCCATGCGCGATTCGCGACCGCTGCGCTTCCTCGAACAGCTGGTACAACAATCGAAGATCAGACCCGGCGGATGAATTGTAGGCCGGCGCGTAAAGTTCCATTCGCTGTGCGCGCACGGCGTCAGCGCCCAAGGGTGAGCCGAGTGATCTGCGCTGATACCACCTTCCATTCGCCTTCAGTCCACACGTACACGTCGGTGTAGCGACTCGTGCCCCACATGCCGTTCTTCGTTGTCCAAAAGCCCGTCGCCCGGACAAGAGCGACGTCTCGGTAACAGCGCACGCTGACTTGGTCGAGCCGGTAGTCCACCAGATCGGAGCCGCTGGCGATCTCGCGAAGGAATTCGCCCCTGTCGAGGATCCGTCCGTCGGACTCTATGCAAACGAAGTCGTCGGCAAGTCGCGCCTGATACCACGCGACGTCGCCGGTGAGGTGAGCGCGAACATATTGGGCATTCAACCGGCGGAGAAGCTTCTCGTGCGACAGGCGTTGGCTCAAAACGGATGATGCGCCCACGTCCGACGTCTCGCAAACGGTCACGGTGGAGGGTTCATAACTCGGCGAGGGTTTCACAGCCGTCAACGCGCCTGGCCCTCGAGCCAGAGATGCATCGCGGCGTACGCGCGCCAGGGGCGCCACTGCTCACCGCGCGCGCCGAGTTCACGCGCTGTCGAGACTCCCGCCGCGCGTTGCAGCGCACAATCCGCGATTGACAAAGCGTCCGGCCAATAGAGCGCGCGCATGACGATCGTTGTCGCCACCCGATCCCCTATGCCAGGTATATCTGTAAGCACGCGCCGAGTTTCGGCCGCGTCGCTCCCTGGCTCCAGCTGCAGCGCTCCGTCGGCGACGAGGCGGGCGACTGCAACCGCTGCGACTGCCCGGGTACGTGGAATCCCGAAACTTTCGAGACGGGCGCTGCCGGCGTCGGCCACTCGCGCCGCAGTCGGCGCGAGTCGCGATAGTGCCGGGATCCCCGTCTCGAGCGGCTCGCCGAGCGCCCATACTACGCGCCGCGCTGGATCGCGTAACGACCTGCCGTGGTTGGTGCGCGTGCGGCCACGCAGTATCGCGCGAAGCGCGACTTCAAATCCGTCAATCGTGCCCGGGATGCGCACGCCCGGTCGCCGAGCGACGAGCGCGCCAAGCCCACCCTCCGCAAGATGCGCGTCGATCACAGTGGGCTCGGCGTCCAGGTCGAAGAGCTGTCGCAGGCGCGCGAGCAGCGGCATGAGGACTGGCACCAGGGACTGTGACACCGCGACGTTGAGGTAGTTGACGTGCGTGCGTGCCGGCTGTCGCGCGAGCGTCGCGGGCGAGTGGACCTGCATATCCGGCCGGCACTCGTCTGGCTGAACGCCCGCATCCTCGACGGCGACAAAGCCGCTGCAGCCTGCGAGGTGGATCGTGCGGCCGTAAAAACGGCCATCGACGATCTCAACGCCGTCGATTGCGTCGGACCGCAGAAAGGAGAGAAGCGCATCCCAGCCGTAGGGCGCCCGATAAGAGAGGGTGAGATTTAGCGGGGCGTCATCGCCCGACGGCAATGTTTTACCTCCCAACGTGCGCGGCGCTCGCCTGATTGCGCTTGGCGCCATGCGGTACTGCTCACGAAACGACGCGTTGAAGCGACGCAGGCTCTGGAACCCGCTGGCGTACGCAACACGTGTCACCGACAGCGATGTGTCAGCGAGCAGGCGTTTGGCGAGCAGCAGGCGGTGAGTTTGGGCGAGCTCGAGTGGTGAGACGCCAATCTCCCGCTCCATCGCGCGCCTCAGATGACGCGCGCTTACGCCCAGTTCGCGCGCCAGCTGCGACACACTCTGGCCGTTGAGCGCGCCCGCGCCGATGCGATCCGCCGCGATCCGCGCGAGGCGCGGCACCGCATCCATTGGCGCACGTCCCGGCGCTAACTCCGGACGGCAGCGGAGGCAGGGCCGGAACCCCGCGCGCTCGGCGGCCGCCGCAGAGTCGAAGAAGCGGCGGTGGTCACTGTGCGACACACGTGCGGGACAAGTGGGCCGGCCGTACACCATAGTCGTGGTGACACCGACGAAGAAAATGCCGTCAAATCGCTGATCGCGTGCGTCGAGCGCGCGTTCGCAGACATCGGGAGGGGGGAGAGCCGCCCAGGCCATTGCGCGGGTGCGGAGCTTCATGTTCAACGCGCTTTTCAAGATTCGTCTTTTACCCGTGTGTCTATCGCGAGGTGACTTTCGTGTGGAGCATCACCGTTTCGTCGTGTTCGCGATCAGACCGCCCAGGTTATGCGTCCCGAATCTCGTTGTTCGCCCCACGCAACGGCGGTGAGTAAACGGACGACCGTATTTCGTTCATAGCTGTTTCCTGAGTGGTTGAATGACGTCGCGGAACAGGCGTTGCTGCTGGTCTCATTTAACGGAGGATTCAAGTTCCCCCGCGAGTCGGCAACATTCGCGTGATGAGACGCGCTCGGCTCGGGACGAAATGCACTAGGCACGTGCGAAATGGGGTCGTGCGGAGGCGACTGGGCGGCTCTTAAAGATCCGTTAGGGGCCTCGGGATTGCCTCTCAGTCATTATTTGATGCATCTATATCGACCGCTAACGCAGCAAGAGGCAGCGCCGAGAGCAAAGCTCGGAGTAGGACGGATGCAGGCCGTCGATATTAGCTCTTGGGAACTCCGGAGTGGTCGGAGCAACTTCACTCGCCTGCTCAGAGAGTAGCTTGGTCGTGAAGCGCTGACCTTGGGAGAGCCGTTCCACCTCAACCGCAATCGCCTCGACAGCCTGCTGCCGCCGCCCGAGTCCTCACGTGCCACATCTTCACTCCTTCCTTCTCTTTCTCGCCGCGGGACTGGCGCTGAATTTCACGCCAGGGCCCGACATGCTCTACGTCGCCGCTCGGGGGGCGAGTGAGGGACGCCCCGCTGGAGTCGCCTCCGCGCTTGGGATCGGCACCGGGACGCTGGTTCACATCACGCTCGTCGCGCTCGGAATGGCGGCACTCCTGCGAGCGGTTCCGGTCGCCTATCTCGTCGTGCGAATCGGAGGGGCAGCCTATCTCATTTACCTCGGAGTGCGGGCAATTCTCTCTCGCAGCTCCTTCGTATTGCAGCGCGTCGAGCGCGCTCCGCTGTGGGCAGTCTTCAGACAGGGCGTGATCACCAACGTCCTGAATCCAAAAGTCGCGCTGTTCTTTTTAGCATTCCTTCCGCAGTTCGTCGATTCGAGCCGAGGGAATCCCGTCGTTCAGATTATCGTGCTAGGCCTCGTGTTCGACCTGACCGGAACGCTGGTGAATCTCGGAGTAGCAACGGCCGCCAGCCGCGCGGCATCGCGACTGAGCGGGCCAAGCCGGGCGCGCGACGCCCTACAGACGATCACTGGAGTACTTTTCATCGGGCTTGGGCTAAAGCTCGCATTCGCCAGTCGTCGCTGAGCAGAGCACGATACTGTTCTACTCTTGGTACAGGGGTTTAGATCATCGCAGCAGTCGCATTGAATCAATCCGAGATAGCGAAGCCGTGCAGAGCCATCGAGCTTCGTTGCAGGTAAGCCGATATATCCGCGCGGCCTCACGTAAATGATCTTGGGCCCTCGGATTCATAAGGCGACCCGCAGTGCTGTCCACCATCGGTAATAACACTCGCCCGGATACGGGCAGTCTCGGCGTAAAATTCCAGATGCAGACACGTAATGCACTTTCAAGTGCGGTTCGAAGCGAGAGGCTTGTTCGACCGCATGAAGTTTTGCATGCCTGAGATAGTAGTTAGTGTGGGATTTAGTTTCTCCCGGCAGACGTCGATATTGATGTCGAGGAGAAAGACCGGCTCGGGCAAGTGGCTGGGCCTGGCCAGTCTCTTCGTGGGCGGGTTCATGCACACGGCGTTCTCCGCGCGACCGATGCACCGTAGGACGCAACCAGCGCTAGAAGCGCGCCCTAGAGCCATTGTGATCATGGAAGCCCGTTTCTCCCGTCTTGTAGGCCACCGATGTCGGAAACCACCCCCCAACGCTTGCGCCGGCGCTTGCATCGACCCGCCCCTATGGATCCCTCATGGTTCTGGTGTCGCGGGCTTCTACGCCGGCGCCGAGATACCTGCAGACAAGAAGAGAGATGGTTAATCCGATGAGCAGAACGACTGCCAACACGCCGTTGATCCGGTCAGCAGTCGGGATTGCGCTCCGCACATGCGGCACGCCAGAAAGCGGCAACACGATCCAGTTCATGAACAGGTATACAGCGCCACCATAAAGCAAGCCGGAAATAACAGGTCGGCGGCATAGAACTGAAAACTTGCGGCTTGCCGCATAAAAAACAGCCGTCCAACCAAGTGCGATACCATAGTGCAGCACGACTCCCAGAACAACGGACGCCAAACCGTCACGGAATGAATTCATGCCGATTAGTCCGCTCGCTATGTATTGAAATAGCATCGTCGGAGTAGTCCCCCGCGATCCGTAGAAGACGAGCGCGTCCGTGATGTCCAATGTCCCGGCGACCAAGCCGATCCACAGGATCGTGAAAACAGCTTCTGATCGCCGCCAACCGGTCGTGGTAGTCACATAATCTCCGGCCTTCGTCTTTCCTCCGCCTACAGGACCCGCGCCCCATAAAGAGGAACGTGAGCAAAGTTCGCTCGGACTCCGTAAGAATGATTGCGACAGGTGGTAGTCAATTTTCAGCGCTTCAACGAGGACGATCCGGGCGCCATGGCGAACGCGTAACAGTCCCAGTTGACGGTGTGAGGACCGCGGCCGTTTCGACAGAGTCTCGGTACGAACCGCTACTTTACGAGGTCAGGAGGATCCATGTGCTACACCAACCGGAACGATGATCGGTCAGAGCGTTTCGGTTAGAGCCAACCATGCCTCGGATCGGCCCCTGGGTAGCGGAAAAAGAGTCTGCCCTTTGGAGAATGCGGCCAACTGAGCCCAGCGACCACGCCTGAGGTCACGGCTGTGGCACAGCCCGGTAGCGGAGCGAGCGTCCAGTCACGGGTCGGCTACGGATTTCCAAGCTCGCCGGAGCGATCCTGGCGGCTGAACGACTCGTTGACATATAACCCCTACATGTACCTACAGGAGGTCCGAGTCCAGAAAGTTCGTCAGAGGCAACAGTGCTGCGGCAAGGCGTAGCGGACCCGAGAAGACCAGCTTCGGTGCAATCCAGCGTCGGCTTTGGCTTTCCGCTCGAGGGTGGGCTAACCAGGGAGATCAAGTTCTGAACCCCCACGCTCCTCGCGCCGCGATTACGAATTTCCTTCGCCTGTCAGGCCGGTCTGACAGCTTTCTGAAAACCTCGATCGCTGATGGGACTAATATTAGCCAGGGGCGTTATCACCCGATCCAAGTCGCGCATGCAAGCGTTCCCTGAACGTTCGCGACATTCTGAGCTTAGCCCCATTTCTCAAAACCACTATCGCGTCACCCGCGAACCAAGGCTGTACCTCCACTATTCGATCCACATTCACAATGTAGCGTCGGTGAATCCGCACGAACGCGGAGGGGTCGAGTTGAGCTTCGATGCTCGCTGCGGTTACGCGAACTAGATAGCTGCTGCTTCCGAGATGTATCCGAATATAATTCCCCTCGGTCGCGAACCAATCGATGTCGGCGACGCGAATCACTTTGAGAACCCCGTCAATTCTCGCGGTCAAACGGTCAAGCGGCGGCTTCGCGTTCAGGCGCCGTGCTGAAAAATATTCGGCAATGAGGGCACGAACGCGCTCGTCTTCCTTCGAACCTCCCTCCACGAGCTTTTGTTTGGCACGCGCAAAGGCCTCCCTGAATCGGGCAGTATCATAAGGTTTTAGCAGGTAGTCGACAGCATGGAATTCGAAAGCCCTAACCGCATATCTATCGAACGCAGTCACGAAGATAATCAGAGGAGAAGCCTTCCCCTCGATTTCCGCGAGTACCTGGAAACCATCGATGTCCGGCATTTGTACGTCGAGGAAAAGGATCTGGGGTTTATGCGCAATAATTTGCGTGATTGCGTCGGTCCCTCCCGCGCATGCGGCTACGACTACTGCCTCGCCTGTTTCGTGAATGAGGCGCGCCAGTCGACGCCGAGCAATCTTCTCGTCGTCGGCCACAATGACGCTTAGCATTGATCGATCGTTGAGAGTGAACTTGAATACGCGCCCATAATCCGGAGCGCTTGCAGCGCAGTGCCGAGCGCCTCTTCGCGAGCTGGAGTCACTCCTCGGTGATCGGTGCATTGAAGGGCAATGCGCAGGTAGTCGGCGAGGCGGGTGAGCTGGGTTTCAGTTGCTGCCGGATCGCTGGTAACGGTCTTCGCGATTGATTCGAGACAATTCAACAACACGGGAGGAATGCCCCGGACTCGTTTCGCCTGTGCCTCTGCCGCGGCAAGTTCGGCCTTTAGCGTAGTCGCCGCCGCTTCCCGCTGGTGTAGCCAATCCGCTAACAAGATGCGACGCCCAAGGCTAGTCAGTACGAAAAAAATAACGGTATCGACGACTAGCAGGCTTTGCCAAGATTCGCTAAAGAGAGGAACTGTTGACTGTGAGAGGCGCTGCACCAAAGCTACGTGCACGAGCGCGATACAAACGCCAGCCAGAGCCAGAATCGAGGTACGGATTTCGATACTTCGCCATCTCCTGAATACTGCTCGGCTTAGTCCGAGAACAGACGGGGTCATCAAGGCCCAAAGAATGGCGGCGAGCATGTTCTCACGCATGAGCGAAAACCAGGATTGCCCTGACCAGGCAAGCCAATGGCGCATCGCGAGGTAGCCGAAGGTCTGTTGCGTCCACAGCAACCCGAACAGCAACCATGTTGTAGCGATCGCTATCCAAGGCCGCCGAAGCAATCGTGGAATACGAAGCAAACTCGAACGCGTTGTGAGGGGCTGGATCGGAGCAGATTGAATCGCCGATCGCTCACTTTGGCTGCTGGAAGCTCCAGTCCGAATAGGGATACGAAGTTCCGCTGTCGTGCCATTTGAAGGATTCGCATACAGGCCGAGGCGATCATCACTCCCGTAGAGAATTGCCAAGCGATGGCGCACGTTTGCCAACCCAATGCCTCGCCCCTTTGACTGTTCCGGCACTGGAGGCAACCCGATTCCATCGTCTGTAACTCGCACGACGACCTCCTCCCCCTCACGCATTCCCTCGATTCGAATTGTCCCCTGCGCATTCCGTCCGCTCAAGCCATGGCGAATCGCGTTTTCAACTAAAGGTTGCAGCACGAAGCGCGGCACCAAGCATTCACATGCATCGGGATCTATTTCGTAGGTTATTTGCAACCAGTCCGGGAATCGGATCCGCTGAATTGCCAAGTATGGCTCGATTCCAGCGATCTCTTCTGACAAGGAGATTTCATCCGCCCTATTTGCGAGTGTACCACGAAAGAGTGATATGAGCTGTTGCAATACCTGATACGCGGCTTTCGGGGCTTCAAAAGCGAGTTCGGAGACGGTGCCCAGAGAATTGAAGATGAAGTGGGGCTGAAGTTGCGCCTCGAGATAGTCCAGACGTGCGCGGTTGAGCGACCGTTCGAGTTCACGCGCGCGAAATTCCTCTGCCGATAGCTCCCCGCTAACCCGCAGGACCTCTGTAGTGAGCACCGCAGCGAGATAGGTGACCAGATCGAAGTCAGCCCAATAGACTAACGTTGTTGCAAAGGTCACACTGAGAGGCGTGCCGGTGGCGAGACGGAATGTCAACCGCCCTAGCAGGCCGTCGACAAGCGCTACAAGGGCTAGCGTCGGTAGGTGTGCGAGAACCAACATGATGATCGATACGGTTCGTCGGCGCACAAATCTGTGCCAGGCCGCAATACCAATACTCAGCGCGCTCCACCAAAGCAGCGCGAGGAATGCATCTATTACGGCGTATCGATAGATGTCCCAACCGGGGGTGCGCTGCGAAAGTGAGATGGCGGCCGCCGATCGTATCACGAAAAACGCAAGCCACGCTCCCAATAGGAGGGTGGCGGCACGAAACAGGTTTAAACGTCCTGAACGAGGATGCGGCATGCCCAAAGCTGGTGAGTGCGAATTCTGAAGCGGCTCGAACCGTTACGAACCGCGAAATATGTTGGGCCAACCGTTCCTGCGTGGGGCAAGCCGCAATCAGATAAGCCTTGTGTCGTGCCAACACGTGCACATTCGCCGCGATTTACGCCGAGAGTGAGCCGCGGTAGGAAAAATGCTACGAATCGCGGCTACATAGCATTGCGAAAAAAAGCTGCGCGAAATGGAATGGTCGGCGCGAGGGCGGAATCGGGGCGCTCTCGACATGAGTCTGTCTGTTGTCGATGCCGGACACCTGTTGACCCAAGGTAGCGCTCGGGCGCTGCTGAGACCTGAGGATCTGCCGAGTTGTCTCCAGACGTCGTGATAGTCGCAACCTCATTAAATGACGGTCCACAGGCAAGTAAGAACGGTTTGTCACATTCGAGTCTCCGCCAGAGTCGCTGCCGTTTCATCGTTGCGGCTTGGATGTCGAAACATCCGCCACAATTAACGAGGCCAATCAGATGATTCGCGTCATGATCGTTTCGCTCGTGGCCGCTGGTGCCCTTTTTGCTCCCGCCACACGGCCTGTTGCCGATAATCGCGCCGGCTTCGTAACCACGCTCGGCCGCGACACGATTGCGCTCGAGAGCTTTACACGCAGCCCCTCTCGTGTGGAGGGCGACATCGTGCTCCGAGTGCCCGGCACCGTGCACTTCCACTACGTGCTCAATCTCGAGGGCGACGGGACGGTCTCCCGCTCGGTTCTCGATCTCGAGCCATTAGCCGTTCCTCAGATGGCGCCACGTCGCGTGACGCTCGACTTCTTGCGCGATTCCGTGCTAGTAACCCTCGACTCGGCGGGCGAGTCACGCCATATCATGCGCGCTGCAGGAAATGGCGCCGTTCCATTGCTCACCACCGGCTTCGGCGCATCGCTCGGCATCTACGCGTCGTTCGGAATGTATGAACTCCTGCTGTCGCGCCTTCCCATCCATGCGGACGACACAGCGAGGGTCGTGGAGGTCGGGGCGCTGTCCGGGCGGGTGATGACGAGATACTTCCTTCGCCCGTCATCGACGCAGGTCGAGGTCGACTTCTTCAAGATCGCCTGGATGCACGTCACGCTTGACGACAGCGGGCACATCGTTAGCGCAGATGCGAGCGCAACAACGGAGAAGACACAGACGAGGCGCACTGCGTTCATCGACATCGCTGAGGCGGCGAAGGAATACGCGGCGAGAGATCGGGCAGGAAAGGGGATAGGCCTCGCTTCGCCGGATACCTTGGTGCATGGAAAGCTGGGTCCGGCGAATTTCGCCATCGAATATGGGAGTCCGCGAAGGCGCGGGCGCGAGATTCTCGGCAAAGTCGTTCCGTACGACAAGGTGTGGCGCACTGGCGCCAATGCGGCTACAGCGCTGAGTATCGATCGCGTGCTGACGATCGGCGACAAGACGATTCCCGTCGGGCAGTACACGCTCTGGACACTTCCGCGCCGTAACGGCGTCGACCTCATCGTCAACCGACAGGTCGGCCAGTGGGGGACGGACTACGATGCCTCCAAAGACCTGGTACATATCCCGATGACCGTGTCGGCAGTGTCGCCGCCCCGAGAAAACTTCGCTATAACGCTCACGGGCGGAGAGGGTAGCGGCGAGCTCCGCATCCAGTGGGACACGTTCGTCTGGAGCGTGCCGGTGACCGCTAAGTGAGTGATGCGAGGGTCAGAACGCCATGGCCTCGGGCCGCAGCTGCGAGGGAGCCTCCGCTCCAGCTATCATGTGGAGACTTCGTTTGATGCCGCGGTCGTCAGTGTTCGCATCCGCGCTCATCGGGGGCTTACTCACGACTTGGGGCGCACCGGCGATAGCCGCCCAGGTCTCACGCGGCGATTCGGCGATGTTCGTCGCGGTCACCCAACAATTGCTCGATGCGATCACTTATGGCGACTCCGGCATGTGGGCGCGCCAACTATCGCCGCGGTGGACGATGACGGATGAGGAAGGCCACCGGATCGGTCGGACTGACTTCCTGCGCGACCTACATCCCCTTCCTTCAGGGCAATCGGGGAAGCTGCGACTGGCCGATTGGCACCTCGTGGGGACACCAACGGTCACCGTCATGAGCTACGCGGCCGACGAAGAGCACGTGTACTATGGCCAGCGGCTAGTGACGCGCTTTCGATAGACCGATACCTGGGTGCGCGAGGGAAAGGCTTGGCGCATGCTTGCGTCCCAGATCACTGCACTCCCGACGCCCATCGAGGGGCGGGGCATCCCTCGACGGGTGCTCGCCGAGTATGCCGGTGAGTATGCGCTCACGCCAGAAATCAACCTGACGATCAGCGTGGCCGATTCTGGGATGTACCTGGTCCGTTCCTCGCGGCCCGCGGAACGCCTTTACGCGATCGAGGAACGGATCTTCGTACGACACGGTGTGCGCGGCTTCTGGCTCTTCGAGCGCGATAGCGCCGGCGCCGTCTCCCGCTTGGTGAATTGGCGCGACAACAACCCTGTCATCTGGCGCCGAATGGCCTCACACTCAGCGAGCAGCCGACCAGCCACAAAGGGGAATTGACGGCATGATGCCAGCGTCCGACACGCCGAGTCCGGTTTCGATTTGGCGGCGCTGGGTATCGCGGTCGGCGTGCTGATGACAGCGGTCTTCATACTTCATCCGGCAGTCGAGCACGACATCTTCGGCGCTGACCCGGTGTGGATTCCTGCGCACCCGCTGCTGTGGTTGTCATTTGTGGAAATCGGACCCCCGCACCCATCTCTGTTCGCCACGCTCGGCGACCGGGACATAGTCTCTGCCGCAGAGCGTCCAGGAAGGAGGTTCTGATGCTCTCATCAACAAATGTCTGGATGTCTTTCACCGGACTCATCTATCTTGTCGCCGGAGTTTTTGCATTTCGAAAGGAGATCAGCGCGGCTCGCGGCTGGGACATGCTGATCACCCTCGGCTCTGTCTTTTTCGCCGTTCCACTCGCTGTATTCGCGCCGGAGCATTTCCACGGCCCCGTGTTTGTCCAGAATATGGTCCCGTCCTGGATGCCTGGGCGCTTGTTCTGGACGTATTTTGTCGGATGCGCGCTGCTAGCAGCTGCTACCAGTCTTACCGTGAGGAAGTTCGTACGGCTATCGTCCACCCTGCTCGGATTGATGTTCTTTCTATTTGTCTGCTTGATCTATATACCGAGTGCTCTCAAGCATCCCACAAGTAGATTGGCGTGGGCCATCCTCCTAAGAGATCTCTCTTTTGCGGGAGGGGCATGGGCTCTCGCCGGACTGCATGGTCGCGCGTCGTGGCCGCAACAATCGAAATGGATGATTTTATTTGGGCGCATCGTCGTAGCGATAGCTGCGATTGGTTTTGCCGTAGAATATTTTCTTCATCCAGAGGTTGCGCCCGGCGTTCCATTGCAGATGGTGACGCCATCATGGGTTCCGTTCCCCGCCGTATGGGGATACCTCGCCGGAGCGATCTTACTGACCGCTGGAATCGGACTGGCCCTGAACAAGCAAACTCGGATAGCCGCAGCCTCGATTGGCGCGTTAATGACCGCCCTGACTCTATTCCTATATCTGCCTACTTTGATCCTGGCCCATGGCGGATCGGACGTCAATGAAGGTTTGAATTACGTCGCGGACACATTGCTCTACGCCGGAGCAGCACTTGTCCTGGCATCGGCATTGCCCCGCGATCCTGATCGCGTGAAGAAAACGTAGGTTCCGCGTCTCCAAAGATCGCAACTAACGCTTTCCAACCGTGCGAGTCCAACGAACGCAGGCAGCGGTCGAAAGCGAAATGAGCAGCCGGTGCGCGAAAGCGTCGATGCGCTGCAGTGGTAGCGAAGCTTTGCCAAAGCTTGCTCTGCGCACTTGGCCAAGACCGAGCGTCCCGTGGCCCGCCGTTTCCCGTTGTCCCGACCTGACTTGCGTCCAGGATCTGACCAGGCACAATTGTCAGGCTAGGAGCGGCCCTTAGCCGAAAGTTCTTTTGACCGTCTCTTTGGCAGTCTCCTGCTACTGGAGCTGTCGCGGAGGGGTCGAAGGCGGCAAAGACAGAATTAGCGCCTTGAACGCGTGGAAGTTCCGCGTTTCGGTGCCAAGCGATGCGAGCTTGCTGGGAGGC
>JABXNS010000120.1_pt1 | contig 21942 bp, 26 predicted proteins | sample 7301101 | NCBI WGS metagenome assembly JABXNS01 (sample SAMN14449646, study PRJNA615230) | soil metagenome | isolation source: soil from bare, unvegetated metal-rich iron-sulfur acidic spring small-cell... | place: Canada: Paint Pots Mound, Kootenay National Park, BC | collected 2017-05-25 | reverse complement strand
TCCCGGCCCTGTGGGCCGGGCCATTCGGTTACGTCGGGATCGAAGCGTTCGCGCGCGGACGGCCCGTCGTCGCATACGACGTCGGCGGAGTGCGCGCGTGGCTGGACGACGGCACGAACGGCGTCGCCGTGCCCGCCGGCGACGAGCACGCACTCGGCGAGGCGATCGACGCGCTGCTGAAGAACGACGCGCGCCGAGCGCAGCTCGGAGGGCGCGCGCGCGCCGACGCGGAGCGCTTCCGTGCCGCGCCCGTCGTCGAAGCGCTGCTCAGCGAGTACCGGGGCTGAAGTCGGGGCGCGCGATCGCGTCGATCGTCCACTCCTCGCCGTCCCAGTCCATGGTGATCTTCTCTTCGTACGGAGGCACCCGCCGGCCCATTCGATCGCGTCCGTCGAGCGCGGTCGTCAAGGTGCGATCGGATGTCTGCCGTGCCGCAACGCTCAACTCGTGGAAGCGGGAGTACAAGCTTTCGAGCTGTGCCTCGGTGATCTTCCGCCGGTACCGCGCGGAGAGTATCGCGTAGGCAAACCGCCAGTGCGCGCTTTCGACCTGCTGGTAGTATCGTTCGATCACCGCGGTGAAGTCGGGATTCGGAGGCGGTGAGGCGCGGCGCGCCGGCGCTGCGTGCTTTGCATCGACCGCGGCGTCACGTTGCGTACAGCCGCTTCCCGCGATGAGCGCCACGACAAGCAGCAGCGAGGTGAGACGATACCCGCGCATTACGACGGTGGATTCCTCGCGCCGCACGCGCGGGCCCCTGCCTCGACGCGTCGAATCGGCGCTCATGCGGTTTACCGTCTCGGCGGCGTTCGGTACGCTGCTCCTCTCAGCCGGCACGTTCCCGGCGTGCGCGGGTGAGGTCCGCGTCCCTTCGGCGTGCACCGCTCAGGTGAACGCCCCGCTCTCGGCGCTGATCGCCGACCGCCACGACGGTCCGGTCGATAACGTGATGGTCTGCGGCACGACGCTCGGTCCGTCGCGGCCGCAGCGCGGCGGACCGCACGGCGACCATCAGCTCCTGCCGGTGAAGATTCCGCTCCCGGACGGCGGCACGGCGCTGGTCGAGGTCGTCACGAACGACAACCTCGACGGGCGCGTTACGGCGCCCCGCGGCGCGACGGTACTGGCGTACGGTCAATATTTTCACACCTCGCCGCGTCAGCGTCCGTTCGTCGCCGGGATCCACGACGTCCATTGCGCGACGCACCGCGGCGCCGACAACGGTTGGGTCGTCGTCAACGGAACAAAGTATCCGCAACGGAACTGCTAACAATGGTCATCTGCCGTCGAGGCGGCAGCATCGTCAGCGCGCCGAGCAGCACCATGAATCCCACGCGGTTCGTGCCTTCGACGTTGCTTCTCACCGCAGCAGCGGGACGTTGCTCGGATAGATGGGGCGGTCGATCAGCGCTTCGAGCACGTCGGGGCTTGCGGTAAGCGCGACGTCGCAGAAACGCGCGAACGCCTCGCGCTCGGCCTCACCTTCGACGTAGCGCTCCGTCGCGGTGAGATCGACCTTCCCGCGCACGGGAAGAAATCGCACGTACCGGCCGTCGTCGTCCTCGCCGGTTTCCACTAGCTCCGCATCCTCGAAGATGCGAACCGCGACGGAAATCGTCGGTCCCTCGACACGTGAGATGTCGAGCGTCGACGCGACATCGGCGTACGTCATGTGCAACGCGCGGTCCGGCGTCATGCGCTTCATCGCCGCGTAGATTCGGCGCAGTGTCTCCAATGTTGGAGCCTCGCGCTCGATGATGAAGTCGTTGATGCGCCGGTCGCCCTCGCCGAAGAGCAGATGGATTTGCGCGGGCGCGCCGTCGCGGCCCGCACGTCCCGCTTGCTGATTGAATTCCGTAAAGTCAAAATTGAGATGGTAGAGCACGACGTCGCGCACGTCGGGCAAATCGATCCCTTCACCAAAGGCCGACGTTGCAACGACCACGCGAAGCGAGCCGGCGCGAAAGAGCCGCTCGACCTCCAGCCGTTCCGGCGTTCCGAGCCCCGCATGATAGTAAGCCACCGCGTTTTGCAGCGTGCTGCGCAGCCCCTCCGCGACCTTGACGGCCCCGCTGCGCGAATTACAATAAACGATGCCTTTTCCGCCGGAAGAAAAGAGATCGGCCAGATACGCTGCCTTGTCTCGGGTTCCACGCGCGTCGACCACGCGCAAATTTTCGCGCACCGTCGGATCGATCACCCACGCGTCGATGCCGAGCTCGCGGACCACTTGGTCGAATGCGTCGTCACCGGCGGTCGCGGTCAACGCTAAAACCTGTGCTTCCGGAAACGATTTAACCACCGCGCCAAGCTGCGCGTAGGCACTTCGATGCCGCGACTCATGCACGTGGTGCGCCTCGTCGATCACGATAAAATCGGGCGCGCTGCGGCCGCCAAAAAGTTCGCGATGATACTGCAAGAACTCCGGGGTCGCGAGAACCATGTCCCATGCACCGCTGCCCAAGGCCTCAACGAGTTCGTGCCGTTCGTCCGCCGAAATCGAGCCGTTCGCCCGGTGAATGCGCAAACCGAAGCCTTCGAACCGGCGCAAGAGCGCCTCATACTGATCGTTGGCAAGCGCGCGCAGCGGGTAGACGACGAGCGTCTTCTGCGAACTTTCCAGGGCTCGGCGCGCCGCCGGGTATTGAAAGCACAGCGATTTGCCCCGGCCCGTTCCCAATACGGCAAGCGTGTTGCGCCCGTCCTCGACCCGCGAAAGAACGGCGCGCTGCGCGTCGCGCAAGGGCTGCTCGCCGATGAGCGCCTTGAGAATGGCGTCTGCATCCGCCGGCGCCCCGGTGCTCGGAACCATGAGTGCCGTCGGCGCCGGTTTGCGCCGAACGAAAATATTTACGCCGTAATTCTTGGCCTCGCCGGCCGCATTGCGCGCGCCGCCCGTAACGCCGCCAACGGTGGCTTCGTAGCTCGTGCCGGAATCGAAATTCGGCGCCAGATGGCGCGCGATATCTTTCTTGAGAAATCCGAGTTGGAGGTTTCCGAAATGCACCGCAATGGCGTTGGCGTCGTGCGGATTTTCGGGTTGGCGCTTCAAAGTCAGCGGCGCGCCTTCGCTCAGGCCCGCGACAATGTCTTGACGGCCTTCAAACGAGACGCCGACAACCTTCGTATAAAATGAAGCCGCCTCGCCGATGGTCCGGAAACGGTCATGCGCTAGAAAGACCGCCTTCTGCGAAAAGAGCCGTTCGACGAAGGCTTCGTCCTCGCTCGCCGCACCCGCCTCGCTTGCTGGAGGCGCGTTTGCTGCTGGTGCGCCTGAAGCCGGTGCGCTTGACGTGCCGCCCGGGCGAAGTGATTCCAGCAGCCGTTCGAACTCCGCCTCCGACTTAGTCGGGGGCGGAAGACCGTCACGGCTCTTGGCGCGGCGCCGATTCATGCTCGGCTGGGGGCGTCTCCGGTTCGAATCCTTCCAGGTTTAAATTGATCTCTTCGTGCCCTTGGTCGAACGCCTGCTCGTCCATGCCGGCGTTTTGCGCATCTAAGGGATCGAGTTGTTCTTCTTGGGCATCCTCAAGCGGCGCACCGACGGCACCGGCGGATTCGTCGCGTTTGCGCTTGTAGCGAACGGGTCCAGGCGCGACGCGCGGCGTCGACTTCGTTTTGCGGCGCTCGCGCCGAGCGGCGATAATATCCTCGCGCGCCAAGCCGCCACGGCTGGCGAGCGCCTTGGATTGCGCGACCGTACGCGGCGCTTCGCGCGTGCTCGCTCCGGCGCGACGCAACCGCGCCGCCCGTTCGAGTTGCCGCTTGCGGAACACGAGCACGAGCGGAGCGGAGTAAAAGATCGAGTGATAGCCGCCCGAGCAGATACCGACCAGCAAGGCGAAGGCGAAATTTTGCAGCGAACCGCCGCCCAACGCTAAGAGCGCAACCAGCGTGATGACGACCGTCGCCAGCGTGTTGAACGAGCGCGTCATCGTCTGCAGGATGGACGTGTTGACGATGCGATCGTACGGCGCGTCGTGCATCAGCTTGGTGTTCTCTCGAATTCGATCGAGAATCACGATCGTGTCCATGACCGAATAGCCGATGACCGTCAGTACGGCCGCCAAAAACGCATCGTCGGCGCGCTTGTCGGCGATCGCGTAGATGCCGATCATCATTACGGCGTCGCGCATCAAAGCGATGACGGTAACCAATCCAAAAATATAATTCCATCCAAAACGGAAGGCGATATACAAGAACTGGATGCTCAGCGCGATGATCAGCGCCCAAATGGCTTTGGTCAGATACTCGTGCCCCAGCGCCGGCCCGACCGACGAGATCGACGATTGCGAACGATCGACCGGGGCGACCGAGTTCAGCGTGTTCCACATGGGCGCGGTGTTGTTTCCGAGCGCCGTTTGCGTTTGTATCGAATACCGATCGTTTGCCGGCTCCGCGCCGCGCGAGCCGAGGGTCGTGATCCGCTCGTCCGTCACGCCGATCTTTGCGAGGGCCGAGCGCAACTGATCCGGCGATGCGGTCCGTTGGAACTTGACGTCGATGTCCGTGCCGCCCGTAAATGACAGCCCCAAACGCAGCGCGTGCGAGGGCTGGAAGCCACCGCCCGGCGCGCTCAGCGAATGGTACAGCATGACGGCGACGCCCAGGCCGATCACGATATACGAAATGAGCGAGACGGTCTTGAACCACCCGACGACGTTCCAATTTAACCGGCGAAACAGCATGGCTTACGTCCCCGCTTTCGCCAGCGTGCCGACGTCGGCCGGATTGACGCCGTAGGCCTTGGGCGCCGTGATCAAATCGTTATCCACGAGCAAGTCGACGAAGAAGCGCGTGATGAAGACCGCGGTCACGAGCGAAAAAACCGTTCCCCAAAAGAGCGTGTAGGCAAAACCTTTCACCGTGCCGGTCCCCAAGCTGAAGAGCACTCCGGCGCCGACGATGGTCGTAAAGTGGCTGTCGAAAACGGCGGTGAAGGCGCGGGCAAAACCCGTGCGCACGGCCGCGCGCAGCGACTTGCCGCTCCAAAGTTCTTCCTTCAAACGCTCGAAGATCAGCACGTTCGCGTCGACCGCCATACCGATCGAGAGCACGAAGCCCGCGATTCCGGGCAGCGTGAGCGTGGCCTTGGCGCTGGCAAGCAGTCCGAGCATCATCAGCACGTAGATAATGAGCGCGACGTCCGCCAAAAACCCGGGCAGACGATACACGAAGATCATGAATAGCAGCACGAGGCCCAGCCCGAACATGGAGGCGTAGAGCGATTTTTTCAGATCGATGGCGCCCAGCGTGGGGCCGATCGTATCGTTCTCGATGATCGTGATGCCCACGGGCAGCGCGCCGGCGTTGAGCTCGTTGGCTAGGCGCGTGGCGTCTTCTTGCGTGAACGTTCCCGTGATCTCGCCGTTCTGGCCAATGGTTGCGATGATATTCGCTGCCGATACAAAGTGTTTGTCCAGAAAGATGGCCAGCAAATGGTTGAGATTCTTGCTTGTGAGATCGGCGAACTTCTTGGGATCTTTGGTCTCGAACTGGATGTTCCAATTGTTCGAATACTGGGCCGGCGCCGGTTGCGCGCTCTTGAGTTCGGCGCCGGTGTAGACCGTCGGACCGCTATCCTTGTACGCACCGTTCGGATCGCGCGCGTATTTCTTGTCGGCGTTGGCCTTTTGCTCGACCGACGTCGGCATGATCTTGAATTCGAGTTGCGCCACTTCTTTGAGCGTCCGCGTCGCCTCGTCCGGATTCTTGACGGCGGGCAGCTCGACTAAGAGCCGGTCGCTTCCGACGCGCGTGATCAAGGGTTCGGTAACGCCCAGGCCGTTGATCCGGTTCTGAATGACTTGCTCCACCTGCGCCTGGACCTGCGAATTGATTTGCGGCACCTGGGCGTTGGGATTGAGCTGTAACTGCACGCGGACGCCGCCTTGCAAATCCAACCCCAGGCGGATCTTCTTCTGAATGGGCAGCATCTCGGCCAAACAGAGTGCGATAATGCCCAGAATGACCAGGGCCTTGATCGGATTTTTGAATCTATTCCAGGTCATGCGCTTCCATTGATCGGGCCAAAACTCGGGCCCAGACGTTGCAAAAGGCGCCCTGCCTCCCGGCGAGCGCCGTATTAAACTGAAGAATTGTAGCAGAGCGACCCAGGGGGGTCAAACCCAAAGGTTCTTCCTCTAGGAGGCCAGGCGAACTTCGCTCTCCTGCGCGATGATACCGGCCGGGCGCAGCGAGACCTCCGGCGGGAGCTCGCCGTACGCGAAAATATCCACGCAGAGCGCCGACCGCAACAAAAAGTCGGCCAAAAGCGGCCGCAGCGCCGACGTGCAGACAACCGCGGCTTGCGGCGGCGGCGTGGCCGCGGCGTAGGCTCCGATTCGCTCGCGCAGCCGTAGGGCAAGCGCCGGATCCGCCTCGACCGGTTCGTCTCCTGCCACCCAACTCTCGAGCAAGCGGGCTTCCATTTCCGGCGCAAAGACCAGCGGCTCGAGTTCCCGAACCCCGCGCGCCCGCAACAGCTGTGGAATGACGATTCGACGCGCCGCTTCCGCCAGCGTACGCGGATCGCGGGCCGCGGGCGCCACATCGACCATAGCTTCGAGAACCGAAACGGGATCGCGAGGCCAGGCCCGCTCGCGCAAAAGCAGGCAAAACGCCTTATGCAGCACCGACAACGAAAAAGCTTCGGTTCCGATCTCCTTGACCACGGCCGGCACGGATCCGCGCAGGTGCTCGATCAAGGTTTGAAGCTCCTGGCGTCCCAAAAGTTCCGCAGCATTGGCGCGCGCGACTTCCGCGAGATGCGAACCTAAAATCGAAATTGCGTCGAATACGAGCGCACCCGCCTGTTGGGCTGCGTCGCGCGCATCGGTTGCGATCCACTTTGCCGGCAAGCCGTACACCGGCTCGGCAACCCGCCGTCCCACGAGATGCTCGAGCTTCGCCTCCTCTGCCACCGCAAGAAGGCATTCCGGAAACAACCGTGCTTCGCCCATGATTTGATCGTGAATGCGAATCGCGTAACTTTGCTCATCACGCGCGAGGTCGTCGCGTAGGCGCACGCCGGGGATGACGATGCCGATTTCCGAGGCGAGCCCGCGGCGCACTTCCCCAATACGATCGAGCAATTGTTCGCAGACGGGCTCCGCCAAAAGAGCGGCCAGCTCCGCGCCAAACTCAATGGCGATCGCATCGACGCCAACGAACCCGAGAGCCATTTCGGGTCGTCGAATCGCAAGCCGGCGAGATTCTTCGTAAGCCGCGCGCTCTCGCGCGCGATTCTGTGCGGCGCCTCGAGCCGCAAACTGTGCAGCAACGAATGCCAGAATGCCCAAAACCAAAAACACCGGTCGCGGCAATGCCGGAACGAATGAGAGCAGCAGCACGAGCGTTCCGGCGCTACGCAAAATGTCTGGACGAGAGAAGACTTGGGTCGCAAGATCGAAACCTAGGGACCCTTCGGCGGCGACCCGGGTCACCATCATGCCCATGGCAATCGACATCAAAAATGCCGGCAACGTTGTTACAAGCGCGTTACCAATCGAGAGTAACGCGAACGTGGCGATTGCATCCGTCGCGGACATTCCGTGATAGAATACCCCGACTGCGACGCCGCCGATAAGATTCAAGATGACGATGACGAGGGCCGCGACGGCATCGCCCTTCACGTATTTACCGGCGCCATCCATCGCACCGTAAAAGTCGGCCTCTTTTTGCACGGCCTTGCGTTTGGATCGCGCACCTTCGCTGTCGATCGTACCGGCATGCACGTCGGCATCGATGGCCATCTGTTTGCCCGGCATGGCGTCCAGCGTAAAACGGGCAGCGACCTCGGCGACGCGTTGCGATCCCTGCGCGATGACGACAAATTGAATGGTCACCAAAATGGCGAAGATAATGAGCCCCACGACGACGTTTCCGCGCACGACGAAATCGCCGAAGGCCGGAATGATTGACCCGGCGCCCCCCGGTATATGTCCTTGGGTAAGAATCAGGCGGGTCGCGCTAACATCGAGCGAGAGCCGAAACAGGGTCGCGATCAAGAGCGCCGGGGCGAACGCCGCAAATTCAAGCGGGTCGGCGATCGTGACGCTCATCAAGAGCACCAAGGCGCATCCAAAGATATTGAGGGCCAGCAGAATATCGAGCAGCCACGTCGGCAGCGGAACGATGAGAATGACCACGATGGAAAGTATTGCGGCCGCGAGGCCGGACGTGGAAGAGCGCTTCACGCTGTTCCCAGTGCGCACTCGCGGGAGAGAGCGGCCACGATTTGTGCGACCGCCACGTACAAATCTTTCGGGATGACATCGCCGGCCCGCGTCGCGGCAAAAAGCGCGCGGGCCAGCGGCGCATCGGCGATGATCGGCAGCCGCAGTTCCGACGCCAGGGATTTGACGCGAAGCGCCGCCGGGCCGGCGGCCCGAACGAGCACGTGCGGAACCGGCACCTGAGGCGGGCAATAGCGCAACGCGACGGCGTAATGCGTTGGATTTACGATCACAAAGGCCGCTTCGCGTACGCGCTCGATCGAATTCCGGGAAAATTCGCGATGCAGCGAACGCCGGCGTCCACGTGCGAGCGGGTCGCCGTCTTCTTCTTTGTGCTCGCGTTTTACCTCACCGGCCGACATACGTAACCGCACACGCCAACGCCGAGAAACGGCAAGGTAATCGGCCGCGCCTGCAACGCATGCCAGGGTGGCGCAAGAAAAACACAGCGTGAGTGCGCAGGACCACACGGCACCTGCGACGCGCAAGGGTTCCGGCGCTGCGGCCGTCAGGACAACCGCGCGCGCCAACACCACGAAGGCAATGGAACAGACGCACGTCACGGATGCCAACGCTCGCATAAGACTCGACGCCGACTCGCGCGAGAACATCCGCTTGAACCCCTCAGCCGGCGATAGGCGGTTCGATTTGAACGATGGCGCGCTAAAGCGGACACCGCCGGTTTGCAGGCCACCAGCACCGACCGCCGCGGCTGCCGCGCATACGGCCGGGGCGAGCGCGAGATACAAGAGCTCGCCGATCTGCGGGAGCGATGCGGTCGTCCGCATTTCTAACGCTCGCACCATGAGCGCTTGAGCAGTGGCCGCAAGGTGCGGCGTAGCAAGGGCCAGCCCACCTATTCCCGCTGCGAAGGCAACGGCGCCGGCCAGCTCCGCCGAGCGCGCAACGTCGCCCTCCCGTTTTGCGCGCGCCAAGCGGTGCGCCGTCGGTTCAAAACCCTTCTCTTCATTGCCGCCGCCGCTCACATCAATGGCGCCCGTACGGCAGAATAATCCAAGGGTGGCCGGACCCTTGGTACAGCACCGGTAGCGTAAGCGCGGTCATCAAGAGTACCGCCGCAAACACGAGCGGAAAGCTCAACGTAAAGCTCTGAAAGCGCGGAACCACGCGCGAAAGCGCGCCGAGCGAACACTGAACGAGGAAGGCGATGCCCAGAGCGGGCGCCGCAATGAACAGGGCCGCTTTGAAAATAAGCGCCGGCAGCGAAAGCGCAAAGACGCGCCACTGAGCGCTATCAATCATGCCGCCCGGCGGCGCGAGCGAAAACGACTGCGCAAGGGCCAGCACCACCACGCGGTATCCGTCCAGCAAAAAGAAGCCGCTTAAAAATGCCAAGGACCAGATCCGACCGAAACCGCTCGCTGCCGTCAAACTGATCGACGGTATGCTCGAACGGATTCCGGCGTAATCGTCAAGTACGCGGCCCGCCGCGTACGCCGCATCGTACAGCACGGAAGCGGCAAAACCCAGGGCGGCACCGATGCCGAACTCGAGCACGCACAGCGCGCCAAACAGCGCGGCGGCGTGGACGGGGCGAGCGTGCACGGCGGGCAGCAACGCAATGGTTAAAAAGAAAGCCAGGCCGGCGCGCACGGACGGCGGAACGCTGGGATGCGAAAAACCCGGCGCGCGAAAGACGAAGCCGGCGCAGCGCGCCAATACAAGCGCGGCGGTTGGGGTCAAGAACTTGCAAGGATTGAGGGAATTGCCCGGAGGGCGTCCGCGAAGAGCGAGCTGCACAGTTGCATTCCAAAGGGCCCGAGTACGGCAATGCAACAGCCGACCGCAAGCACTTTTGGCAACAGCGAAAGGGTCTGTTCTTGCACTTGCGACGCCGCTTGCACGACGGCGATCAGTGTCCCGACTGCCGTCGCAACGAACAGCGCGGGCAGACAGAGAACGCAGGCTACGACCAGCGTCTCCCGCAATAAGCTTCCGAACGGATCCATCGGAGGAGCGTACCGAGGGCTTATTGCCGGTTTACTACCGGGTGTTTATGGGCTCCCACACGGTCGCAGCGAGGATCGCCGAAACCACGGCCCGCGTTGCCGGGGACTTATTGAGCGTGTAAAAATGAATTCCCGGAGCGCCACGTCGGAGCAGATCGGTCGCCTGTAGCGTCGCATATGACACGCCCAGCTCTTTGATCGCTTCGGGTTCATCCGCGCGCGCTTCAAGCTCCGCCAGCAGTTTTGGCCGCAACCGCGAGCCGCACAAAGATGCAATGCGCGCGATCTGCTTATAATTGGTGATCGGCCACAAACCCGGTAAGATCGGAACCGTGATTCCCGCTCGACGGGCACGGCCGACAAACTCAAAGTACGTATCGTTATCGAAGCAGATTTGGGTCACCAAGAACTTTGCACCGGCGTTTACCTTTTCCGTCAAATGGTGCAAATCCGACTCGGGAGAGAGCGCCTGGGGGTGCGTTTCCGGATAGCACGCCGCGCCGACGCAAAAATTGAATTCCGCATCGAGCATCGCAATGAGCTCCGAGGCGTACGCAAAACCGTCGGCAACGGGAACAAAATCTGCTTGACCTCGCGGGGGGTCGCCGCGCAGCGCCATAATGTTCTCGATATTCGCTTCGCGCAACTCGTAGAAAAGGTTGCGCAGATCCCGCTTTGAAGCGCCCACACACGTCACGTGCGACATGACCGTCAGACCCACGTCGTTCTGAATCCGTTTTGAAATATCCACCGTCCGCGCTCGCGTTGAGCCGCCCGCGCCGTACGTAATGGATACATATGCCGGCCGCAGCCGCCGCAGCGTTTCGATTGTCTGAAAAAGCTCGCGCTCTCCGGCATCGTCTTGCGGCGGAAAGAACTCGAACGAAAAAAAGGGTCGCCGCGTCCCCAGCGCTTCGTCGATCCGCATGAGCGCTGATTAGCGAAAGGTGGAAACCACGCCTCCGCATACGAGCGACCAGCCGTCAACCATCACGAAAAGCAACAGCTTGGCCGGCAGCGAGATCACCGGCGGGCTGAGCATGAACATCCCAAGGCCCATCAGGATGGACGCGACCGCGAGGTCGATCGCCACAAACGGAAGATAGAGCGCAAACCCGATGGCGAACGCACTACGCAATTCACCCACGACGAAGGCCGGAACGAGCACCATGGTCGGTGTTTGTGGCGGCGGAACGGGGCGCTCGTGGGCGACGGCGGTGAACAGTGCAAGATCTTTTAAGCGGACTTGCCGCAACATGAAGGACCGTAATGGCAGCACCGCGCGTTCGAGCATCTGCGATTGACTGAGCCGCCCCTGGCTGTAGGGCGTGATGGCCGTAGCTGAAACCTCCTTGAGCGTCGGCGACATGATGACCATGGTCAACACGAGGGCCAAACCCGTCAACACGGAGTTCGGGGGCAGCGCATTTGCACCGATGGCGGACCGTACCAACGACAAAACGACCACGATGCGAACGAACGAGGTGGACATGACGAGCAAAAACGGAGCAACGGAAATAACGGTGAGCGCGGCGAGCACATCAAGCGGTAACGATGCATGCGCGTGTCCTGCCACGCGTAGAAGTGCGTCCACCGTTAGCTGGCGTGAATGAGTTCGGTGAGCTTCACGCCGAAGCGATCTTCAACAGCAACAATTTCGCCGCGAGCTACGAGCCTGCCGTTCGCGAGGAGATCGACGGGCTCGTCGGCTCCGCGATCCAATTCCAAAACGGCGCCCGGTCCAAGGGCCAAAAGGTCGCGAATCGAGAGCCGGCACCGGCCGAGCTCGGCGCGAAGTTCCAGCGTTACGTGAAGCAACGCCTGGAGGTTTTCGGAAGGCGGTACGGCGCGCCCGTTCTCATGCGGCGATGTCATGCGTGCCCGGCAACGGCGGCTTCGGGCAGGACGTGGTACGCGCGCTGGGTTCCCATTAAGCCGCCCTCCCCGATCGAAAAAATCTGGCCATCGACGAGCAACTGCGCTCGCCCGTGTAGCGGAGTAGGGAAAGCCACGTGTTGCCCGGGCGAAAAGTGCAACACGTGCTCCACGGAAATCGGCGCGGAGGCGACTTCGGCGCTCGCGCACACTTCGACATCAAGCAGGTCCTCAAGCGTTAACCGCTCGGCGGATACGGCGGGCGCCTCGCGCGCGACGGCAATTCCGATGCAAGCCGTTACCGCTCCCTCAACGAGCACTTCGAAGTAGGCCGCAAAATTCAACGGTCCAACGAGGCGTTGGATTCGAAAGCGATCGGCAACGCCGCAGATCGGCGACAACGTTGTAGCGAGGGACGCAATCGCTCGTGCTACGACGCGCTCTTCAATCGGTGAGAGCGGACGAAGGTCGGTGACCGGTTCGCCGAAAGCAAGTTGCGAAATCGCGAGCGCATCGCGCGCTCGCAGAATAAGCGCCGCATCCCCCAGCGGGCCGCCGACGCCAAAGGCCGCCGCATCCGAAGCGAGCAGCGACCAGGCCTGCGCGCTCGGAACCACCGGCTCGAGCAGCCGCACTTCGAACTCGCTTGCAAAAAGACACCGCAGCGATTCGCGCAGCGCATTTGCTACCAGACATGCCGAGGAAAGCGGCAACGACGATCGCGTTTGAAAGCGGCTTTCGCGAATGCGGCGGCCCTGCGCGATCCAACCGCGCGGCTCGAACGTCAACGTACGCGTCATTTCACCAGATCCATGGCGGCTTTTTCAAGTTTTCCGTGCGCGCCGTGAACGGCACGCAACGCATCAAACGCGATATAGGCCTCTTGGAGACGCTCGATGCCGGCATCGAGGTCAACCTGACTCTGCTCTTCACGATGCGGAGTCAAGGAACCGAAATTTATATCCCCGGGCCGGCCGATGTGCGGTGTGCTCCCGGAAGAACCAATCACATGCGTGGCGTCGATTGGTTGTAAGCGGGTCGCGGCGGGAAAACGGGCGAGGGCCAACCGCCCGATGACGACGTGCGCCGGCGCGCGCGCGCCGCTTTTGGGATCGATCGCATTGCGCTCGTACGATATCGTTCCGTCGACGCCGAGAACGAGATTGGCTGTTCTCCCGAGCGCAACGTCGACAGGGTCGGCGCGCAGCGGGCCAAGGCCCGCCGCTGCGCTCGCGTATCCAAGAACCAGGTGGCCGGTCCCGTCAACCAGCGCGTTGTCCGCAAGACGGAACGTGCCGGCACGCGTGTACGTTTGCCGGCCGCGGTCGTCCATCCCGACGAAATACGCTCCGGCAGGCGCGGCAGCCGTCATCGGATCGAGGGAGAGGCGCGTCTCGGGAACCTTGCGCACGTCATCCGCTGCGGCCGCCGCGCCGGCGGTAAAGACATGCGCGACATCCTGTTGACGGCGATGGATCTCGTCCAGCGCGTGCAGAGTCGAACGTGAAACCATCAAGACGCAACTCCACGTACGTCGGCATCGACGGCAATTCCGCGAAGCGCCAAAGTGTAGCGAACCTGCGCCAGCGCTCGCGCCACCGTTTCGCGCGCGGCCTCGGAGCACAGCGCCACGATCTGCGTCGAGCCCGCCATCTTGCGCAGCAGGATCTGGACGCGCCCCTTACCCGTTCCGACGGAAAACGCGGCCTGTCGCGGCGCCGCGGGCGAGGCCAGAAACACGGTTTCGATCGCGCGGGCCAATTTTGTGCGCGCCATGCGGCGATCGGGGCAGGGAAGTGTTACAGCACGCACGGTGGCGGTCTTAACGGCACGCGCTCTCGGCAACGCGACACCTTGCGCGGCGGGCAAACGTAACGGCCGTGCCGGTCGAGTCGTGCGCTGCTCCAAAACCTGAGACGGTCCGCCCGCGAGTGCGGACCGGGCATCGCGATGCATATGTAAAGCCGAGTACCACGCTTGGGAGAGCGCGCGCCGGTCGCATGCCGCGATGGGCGCGCTCAGAACGGCGAAATTAGCACGGTGTAAGGTCACGTTCGCCTCCACGACAAAAACGATGGCAAGTCGCTGCAGCGTAAGCCCAGCCGTTGGTCGCGGTGTAGCGGAGTTGTTACCGAGTCGTGTCGAGCGAGTCGATGGACGAGATGCGCCGGCCGCGCCCGTCGTCGAAGTTCGTGCCCGGCGAAAGGTACAGTGCCCGATTGACGTCGTCGAACGTCAGCACGAAATTCTTGAGAGCGCCCAAGCCGATATTTCCGGCATCGAACCGATCCGCAAACGCTCCGCGGTCCCCCAGAACGACCCCCGTGTAGCGGTGAAATAAGCGGTAGGGGCCGAGGTCGAGCTCGTCAACGTTGGTTGGATACGACAGTGAAGCACCGCCGATTCCATAGCTACTCACCGACGACGAGGCCCGAAATGGCAACAATCCGCGATGCTCGTCCACAAAGTGATGATACAGCAAGAGTTCGTTTCCGTTCCCCGTGTCGATCATGAAGCGCCCGGAAATGCCGTTGACGGTGGCCGTTGCTTCGGGAAGTTCGCGGTCGACGTCGATATCGATTCGCGCTCCCGTTGCCGGCAGCGTTCCCGGACGCCCGATCGTCATCTGCATGCGTCCGTAGTCGACCTGCACCATGGCCGCACCGAACAGTGGGAAACCGAGGATCCCGTCAATGGAAAATCGTCCGGCCGTGCTGGCGCGCAAGTCTAGGGTAGAAACGGCGCGCACCGGTAAGACCGCACTGCCAAGCGTGAGGCTGTCCAGCGCGGCCACGCCGATTCCACCTGCACGCGCGGTGCCGCGAACTTCAAACGCGCCTTCCGACGCCAAATGCAGTTTCGCCGCGACGCTCGCGTCCAGCGCGATTCCCTGCGCGCCCGTGTCGAGCAAAAAATTGAAACTTTGCCCCAATATTCCGACGCGCACGTAAAGCGCGCCGTTATGCTCTTCAAGCGGGACCGTTACCGGTGAGGTCAGCGTTAAAAGGGCCGGAACCAGCGGCGCAAACACGGAGCGCGCAATCTTTGCATCCGGAATCAGCGCCGTCGTCACCTGGGTTACGTCGAAGGCATGGTCGCCGTCGGATTCGATCTGTTTGAATGAATACGGGAGTCCTCGGACCGTGCGATAGTCCAAAAAATCGATGCTGAAGGGCCCATCGCCGTCGAGGTACTCCATGCGATCGATCAGATGGGTTGTCGAATCGATGTCGATGGTTTCGGTTTCGCCTCCCGGCGGGCTGACTTCCAAACGCCATACGCGGCGCCCGTCCGCAAGTGTAAAGGCCCCCAGCAGTTTTGAATATTGCGGCTGCTGCGAAAACCGATCGGAACCGACGAAATCTTGCGTCACGGAGCGGCGCAATAGTATTCCTTTGAGCGCGATGACGTCACCGCTGCTGTTCTGTTGGTAGCGGCGCTCTCCCAGGCGAAGCGTTCGCTCCATGCGCAGGCCGAGATTTTGATCCACCCGCTCGCGATCCGCCTCGTGCCAAGCATGAAACGATCCATCGAGCGTGGCACCGTGCAGCGTTCCGAAGGATTCCAAGGCCACCGGTTGCTTGACGCCGGGCGGCGACGTTGCTGCGTGAAACTGGGAGAGAACCTTGGCGCTCGTAACGGGAGAAACCGGCGGGGCGATTTGCGCGAACGCCCCCGGCGACACGCAGAGCGCAACGCAGCAGGCGCTAACGAGCCTGACGCTTGTACCGGTTATAACTCTGCAAAACATTCTCAACATACGTTCGCGTTTCGGCATACGGCGGAATACCGCCATACTTTGCAACCGCTCCCGGACCCGCATTGTAGGCGGCAACCGCGAGCCGGGTGTTTCCCTTGAAACGCTCGAGGAGTCCTCGAATGTAACGGGTTCCCCCCGATAGATTTTCGGCCGGGTCGTAGGGATTTCGCACGCCGAGCGACGCGGCCGTCTCCGGCTCGAGCTGCATCAACCCTTGCGCGCCCGTCGGTGACGTGGCTCGCGGATTGAAACCGGATTCATTTGCGACGATGGCCCGAACGAGCGCCGGATCGACTTTCCAAGCACGCGCGGCCGAGGCGATCAAGCCATCGATGCCGGGGTCAACATCCAAGCCGGGTGCCCGGTCGCCGGTCGGCGGCTCAGCCCGGCGAACCAAGGCGGAAAACGTTTCGCCCTCACCACCGAGGCTCTCAAGTTGCTCGATGCGTTGTTGAACCGCGACAAGATCGCCGGTAATCGTCATGCGCCCTCCAATTTCGCCGCCAGCGCTGCAAGACGCAATTGGCCCTCCATCGCATCGGCGCCCGTATCGCCCTGCGCGAGAAAATCGTCAAGCTCCGTCGACATTGACTGCGCCCGCTGCGCAAATGGATCGTTTAGCGGCAGACCGAGCGCCCGAGCATCTTCGGTTTCTCGCAGAGCGGCCAACGCGCGACGCACGGCCGACGCATTGTGTAACTGCTCTTGCGGCACGCAGGCCGCCATGGTCCGGCTCGTGCTCGCGAGAATGTCAACGGCCGGATAGTGGTGGCGCTGCGCGAGCGACGGCGACAGGACGAAATGGCCGTCCAGCAGCGAACGCGCCGCTTCACTCACGGGATCGTCGGCGCCATCCGCATCGCTCAGGACCGTTGCGACCAACGTGATTGATCCATCGCGCGTCGCGCCGGCGACTTCCACAAGCGCGGCCATGGCGACGAAAACGCTCGCCGGAAATCCGCCCCGGCCGCAGGGTTCGCCGCACGCGAGACCGATCTCTCGCAGCGCTGCCGCGTAGCGAGCCAGGCTATCCAGCAGCACGAGCACGTGCAGGCCTCGCGATCGCAAGGCGTTGGCTTGCGCAAAGGCAAATTGCGCTGCGGCTACGCGTTCTGCAGCAGGCCGATCGCTGGTCGCGCAAACGATCGATGCGTGCGGCGCACATGTATCGATCCACTCGCGCGCCTCACGGCCACGCTCTCCAATGAGCGCAACCACAATGGCATCGGCGGCGATTCCATGCGACAACTGCGCGAGCAAGGACGACTTCCCGCAGCCCGGCGCGCCGAAAATGCCCACGCGTGCGCCACACGCTAACGTCAGCAGCGCATCGATCGCGCGGACGCCCGTCCACAAAGGATGTTGGAGAAGTACTCGCTGGTGCACGGGCGGCGACGCGACGCGCACATCCCCCCATAGACCGTGCACGAAGCCGCGGCCGTCGAGCGCGCTGCCCGAAGCGTCCACGGCACGACCGAGCAAGGCCATGCCCAGCGAGGTTTCGTGGGAACAGGCGTGGACGAAGTCGCCGGCAACGACGCCGTCGACCGACGCCCAGGGCATGACCGTTGCGCGCCAGCGATCCACGCCGCGAACCACACCGCGAACGTCGCCTCCCGCCGTTTTGATACGAACGCCGTCGCCGACGGCCACGCCGGGCAAGGCTACGGACACCAGGCCATTGCGCGCGGCAAGCACGCGTCCCATGCTGCCTGCCATCAGTGCGCTTGCCGAACCGCATCGTCCAAGCGTGCATCAAGAGACGTGGTTACGGTTCCAGTGCCGAGCTCGATGCGAAGGCCGCCGCGTGCTATGCTCGCTTCCCCGGAAACCGGAACCTCGAAATGCCGCAGCGCCTCGACGTCGTCCGGGTGCGCGATAATTTGCAGGATCGTTTCCTGTGTAAGGGCCGCCAACACGTTCGCGCATATGCGGGATATATCGCACGGAGCGAGGTGTAACTCGCGCGCAAGCACGGTGGCCGCGAATTCGCGTAACAGCGCGCGGCGATCGCGTTCGAAACGTTCGCGCAAATGCGCGCGAAAACGGCGCACCTCCGAAAGCGTCTGGAGAAGCTCGCTCGGCGTTGACGCCGCGGGGAGCATCGCGGGTATGCCTGGATCAGGCTCCTCCACCGCATTCTCGCGTAAAATACATGCGAGCGAGACAAAATCAGGCATCCGCGATCAGGGTCTCGCAATCCGGCAAAAACGGGGATCGCGGCCGCGACATGCGGCGCACGATGGCGGATCGTTCGGCGGCCGGGTAGAGGTCCAATACCGCCGCGGCGGTCGCGGCGGGAAGAGCGCTGATGATTGCAGCGGCCGTGTGCGGTGGCTCGTTAAGCAACGCACCACGCACTTGGCTGGGTGCAAAGCCCGCGACTGCCGCACGCGTTTGCGCGAGGGCTCGGCGCCGCGCCAGCCCCGTCAAAAACACCATGGCCGGCTTGAGGCACATGCGCAGAGCGCCCAAGACAAAGACGCCCGTTAAAATGGACGGCACGATGCTCGCAAACGCGCCGTACGCGCCGGCCCAACCGTTCGTGGGCGTCCGGCGCGTTGCAAACGAAATCGCCTGAACGTTCACCGTATCTCCGCGCGCAAAATTAAGCCCGGCAGCCGCCGCCGCGAGCGCGCGGATTTTGTACAGGTCATTCGCGTGCGTGGCGTCAACGGCGATCGCTACCGAAATTCGCGAAATCCGCCCGCTTGACAGGTTTGCCTGAACCTCTCGCGTGTCGCTTCCGCGATCGAAGGTTGCGGAGCTTTTGCTATAACGCTTGTCGGTTGAGACATATCGTTCATCGGTGCGTTCGGACGCGATCGGCGCGGCGGAAATTGCCGTGCGACGGACGTGTTTGATGACTTGGCTTTGCCCGTCATGCTCGACATGCACGCGCACGATCGTGCTTCCGGCGCCCACGGCAGCATCGAGGGCGCTCTGCAAAGATTCCTGAAGATCCGCGGATTCGCCGCCGCCGGCATCATCGGCCAGGGCGACGCCGCGATCGTCGACGATGGTCACGCGCTTGGCATTCAAGCCAGCTACGCCCGCAGCGACGAAATTTCTGATGCCCGCAACCGCGCCGGGCAGCAAGCGTGTTCCCGGCCGCAAATGAAGGCGCACGCTGGCGCTCGCGTCGTTTGAGGCGCCATCGGCAAAGAGCGCGGCCTTCGCGGGAGCAACGATAATCGATGCATCCTGCACGCCTTCGATTCCCCGCAGTGCGAGTTGCAAGTCCGAAGAAAGCCCCGCGCGTGCCTGCTCGTCGACGACGCTCTGCGGCGTGAGCGCATTTACTTTTGAGAGCAGGTCCGAGGAGGAGGCCAGATGCGCGCGCGGCACGCCCGCTAACGAAAGACGCAGCAAAAGTTCGTTGCGCCGCTGGCGTTCGACCAAAACGTTATCGGCCGTCGCCGTGAAGGCGACGCTCCATTCCGCCAAACGCTCCTGCGTTTCGGCGACCTGTTCGGGATGCAAAGGGGCGGCGAAAAGCGGTACGCGCGTGTCTCGCTGTAAGGCCAAACTCGTAACGCCGATCAGAACCGCTACGGCAGCCACGCAGGACAGTACGAGCCGCAGTTTCGCGGGAAGATTCAAAAAGCGCTCGATAAAGGCGCCCGGATTCATGGCTTAGATCTGCATGTTAAGAATCGATTGCAGTGCTTGCGCGCTTCGTTGCGCGGCTGCGGTCGCGACGGCCAGGGTCACGTCGGCTCTCGCCCGCTCCAGCACGAGGTCTTGCAAAGAGCCGTGATGGGCGGCGAAAGCGGATTCGGCTTCCGTCGCACGGCCGAGGGCGCTGCCGACCGCATCCAGCGCCGCAGCAAACGCGGATTTCTCCAGCTGCCGCGGAGCCATCTGCGGCGAGGCCGCATCGGGAACCAGCGCCTCAACCTTCATAGGCGCCCCATATCCAGCGTGCGCTCAGCGAGCCGTTTTCCTAAATCGAATACCGACGCATTGGCTTCGTACGCGCGGGCGGCATTCATGACGGCAATCATTTCGGTGAGTGCGTCCGCTCCAGCGCGTTCAAAGTGGCTTCCGGTAAAGCGGATCGCTGGCGCGCTGCCCGATTCATCGAGCGCGTCGCGCACGACGCCAAACTCCGGTACTTCGCGTTCGTACGAACCCATCGGTCCGGCCGCTTCCGCCGCCGCGATATTTCGCGCCGAAATGTCCAGCGATGCGCGCTGCGCCGCCATGCCGCTGGCAGCAACGCCGAGCAAATCAAAATCGGCGCTCACTTCGTGACCGCCTTGATCTCTTGCAGGCGGGCGTGCATTGCGGCGAGGAGCGCTTCGCTGAAAATGGCGGCCTGCGCCAGTGCCGCCATGCTGCGATCTTGCGAGGCCGTTCCCAGGTTGGTCTGCGAACGTGCCGCTTCGAGCGCGTGCCGGCGAAGGCCGGCCGCAGAGTCGGCTAAGGGACCTTGTAAATCCGAGACGTTGTCAAACATTGGCGCATGCTACGGGCCAAACGTGTTCGCTCGCTAAAAGAACTATTGCCGGAGCGTGAACGCCTCTTCGTTTTCGATATCGATGCGGTACGTCAACAAGTCCCTGGGCTTGGCGACCTTCTCGTACAGGCCGCGGGCACGGCGGTTGCCGTTCGTGGTCACCCAGCGCACGTGCGTCCAACCGCGCTCGCGTGCAACCTCGACCACCCGCTCGATCAGTTGGCGCGCGAGGCCGGTGCCACGCTCGGCTTGCGCCACGTAGATGTCGTCGAGATAGCAGGCCTCGTTGGCATCCAGTGTCCGGTAAAATGGCCGGAAGATCGTGAAGCCGACCAGCGCCCCTGCGCGCTCCGCCACGATTGCCTCAACGGGATGCTGCGGATCGAGAATCCAGGCCCACACGCGCTCGGCAATCTCGAGCGTAGCCGGCGATTCGACCGCGTGCGAGTAGCGTTCGTATAACGGAAACCACGCCTCGAAATCGTCGGGGCGCGGCGCGCGTAGGGTGTACGGGTTGGGGTTTAGCGCTTGCTGAACTGGAAGCGTTTGCGGGCGCGTTTGCGACCGTACTTCTTCGATTCTTTTTCGCGCGGGTCGCGCGTGAGCAGCCCGTTGCGGCGCAAGGTTTCGCGCAAACCCTCATCCATCAAGAGGAGCGCGCGCGCGATGCCGTGGCGCACGGCGCCGGCCTGGCCGGCCACGCCTCCGCCTTCGGCTTTGACGTCGATGTTGAAGCGCGAGGCGCTCTGCGTGGCTTCGAGCGGTTGGCGAACGATCTGTTGCAAGCTGGGACGCGGAAAATATTCATCGAGCGTCTTTTTGTTGACGGTGATAACGCCCTGGCCGAGCGAGAGTTTCACCCGTGCGACGGAGCGCTTGCGGCGTCCAGTACCTTGAAACGAATCGATCACGTTGCTCCTAAGCCAGCGGTTCGGGTTTTTGCGCTTCGTGCGGATGCGCGGTACCCGCATACACGTTGAGGCGGGTGAGTTGTACGTCGCGCATCCGGTTGGTGGGCAGCATGCCGCGCACGGCGCGCTCGACCAGACGCTCGGGGTGTTTGTCGCGCACTTCCTGCGCCGTCTCGGTTTTCAAGCCGCCCGGATAACCGCTGTGCCGGTAGTACGTCTTCTGCAGCCATTTGTTGCCGCCCAGCTCGACTTTGTCCGCGTTGATCACGACCACGAAATCGCCGTTGTCGATGTGGGGCGTCCAGGTGGGTTTATGCTTGCCCGAAAGCGCGCGCGCAATACGCACCGCCAAGGTGCCGAGGCGCTGCCCGCCGGCATCGACGATATACCAATCGTGCTTGGTATCCGCGGTCTTCATTTGATAGGTACGCATAAAACTCCAAAGGCACGCCCTCGCCTGAGGGCAACCGACGTATTGTATCGGAGAATCTCGCCAAGCGTCAAGGCGAAAGGGGCCTACCGCTGGATGAAATCCCGCAGGGCCGCGGCCATGGGGGCGGCCAGCTCGTGCCGGTTCGTAAAGCGGTCGGCCACGTCGGGCGCCAGGGCTGCATCCGCGGCGGCGGCCTCCAGATAGCGCTTTCTCCAGGCCGGACCGGCCTTGCCCAAATCGCAGGCCGCCAACACGAAGGCCGAGAGGGAGGCCTCCAGGCTGCCTCTTATACCC
>JABXNS010000119.1_pt1 | contig 22448 bp, 22 predicted proteins | sample 7301101 | NCBI WGS metagenome assembly JABXNS01 (sample SAMN14449646, study PRJNA615230) | soil metagenome | isolation source: soil from bare, unvegetated metal-rich iron-sulfur acidic spring small-cell... | place: Canada: Paint Pots Mound, Kootenay National Park, BC | collected 2017-05-25 | reverse complement strand
GAGCGCCGGAGGCGCGTGAGCGATGTTGAGCAAGAGCGATCGGAGTGCAGGATGCGCGGAGGGAGCGTGCCGGCCACACCGTCGGCCCCGCTCCCAGCCGAGCCACTCTTTACTTCAGCTTCGAGAGCTCCTCAAAGAGCGCTTCTTCATCCGGCTGCTCCCGGATATCATGCACATCGATATACCGCACGATGCCGTTCTTATCGATGATGAAAAGAGACCGCTCAGGCATCCCTTCAGCCCGCAGAACGCCGAACTTCTTCGTCACATCCCCATGAGGATAGAAGTCCGAGAGCAACGGATAGGACACACCGCCAAGGCTTTCAGCCCAAGCCGCATTCGCAAATTTGGAATCGGTCGACACGCCCACAACTTGGGCGTCGAGCGCACGAAAGCGTTCCTGATTACTTTCGTACGTCGGGATCTGACTGCTTCAAACCGGGGTGAAGGCGAACGGATAGAACGCGATGACGACGTTCTTCCCTTTCGACGCGGCCAGCGAAAACGATTCGCCCGAATGCATTGCACCACACGAACCGCCGCAGTTAGGATTGTTCGGGTAGCCGTTCTGCCGGGGCTGAGACGTGGCGGATTGTCCAGAAATCATTCGAAAGTTTGCTGGAGGTCAAGTACTCGTAGGGTAGCGTGAAGAATCCATCGCGGCCCCAGCGACGACCCCAGGACTTGCGCATGATGAAGAATTGCGCGGCGTCATTGTAGCCGGTACACATCACCGCGTGTCCGCCGTCGATTTTATCGTGCGGTAACGGGAGCGTCCCGTAGCCGGTGGCTGCCGTCTCATCGCTCATGAAGCTGGCATAGACGATGAATCCGAAAACGAACGGATAGCCCGCGGCAAGGCAGGCTTTCATGTGTGCAAGCTCTTGGCAGACGCGAAAGTATTGGATTGCGCGGCTTTTCTTCGCGTTCTCATAGCAACTCGCCGGTGGCTTCACTTTGAATTTGTGAATGTCGTACGGGAAGTCGCTTTCTTTGCAGACGCCGGTCTTCGCAACGGATTTCATGCCGTCGCGCAACTGCGCGCCGCTGTCGGATCCGACGCTGCCTTCCATTTCGCGTTCGTTGTAGTAGATGAACAGTCGCGACGGCGATGGCACATGCGGACGTCCCTCCCTGATCTCGTCGTAGCGCAGCGCCGCGGCGATCGCGTTCGCCGAGCAGCTGTTCAAGTGAAGCTGGTCGTAGACCGGCGGGCAATGACGACGGAGGTCGACGACAGCGGGGAGCCGACGCACGACCGAGGAGTGCGGACGGTACTTCCAGTCCAGCGGGCTCACGCTGTCCCGACCGGTGCCGAGATGCCGTATCACTTAGGAACGCGGCGATTCTACCATCAGTTTCAAGCGTTTACGCGGATGAGTTCGTCAGCGGTTGTCTTGCGATCAGTCGAGAGAGTCCGCTGTTGTCAGCTGCGGTTATCCGCGTAAACGAATCGACGACGCTGGTTTCGCCGCTCGAATTCGCTAGACTACCAAGAGGAGAACGACGTGGCTGACAAACCAACTGTGACGCGTAAGCAATTGATCGACAACCTGAACGAAGATCTTTCCCGGGAGTACCAGGCCATCATCGCCTACGTCGTGTACTCGCAGGTGCTGAAAGGCGCCGAGTACATGAACATCGCGAAGGAGCTCGAGAAGCACGCCGGCGAGGAGTTGCAGCACGCGCTGACCCTCTCCAAGCACATCGACTATCTCGGTGGCATGCCGACCAACACAGCGAAGCCGGTGAAGCTGTCGGAGAAGGCCAAGGAGATGTTACGCGCCGATCTCGAGAACGAGAGCGCGACGATCCGCGCCTACCGCGAACGGCTGGGGCAGTGCGAGGCGTTGAGCGAGTACGCAATTGCCGAGGACATTCGGGAAATCCTGCGCCAGGAGCAGGAGCACCTCATCGATTTGGCCACCGCGCTTGGCGAGGACGCGCCGGATCTCTCGAAGAAATAGCTGGCCTTTGATTTGCTAATTGTCGGGCAGTGAGACTACGACCATGCCCGACAACCGCGACCCGAAGATGAAGGATCGCCGTCCTGTCGGCCGGCCACCAGCCGGCGCGAAGGACGGCGAGAAGGTGAAGGATTATCCACAGCTCAGCATCCGCGTGCCGATCGAGTTCAAGGCGCGGCTCAACGCGCTGAGCGCCGTGACCGGGCTTGCCCAGTGGCGGGTGATCGTCGAGGCCATCAACTGCTTCAACGACGACCTGCCGCAGACCGAGCGCGACCTGGTGGACGGGCTCAGCGAACGGCTGATGAGGACGAGCTCGCTGTAGTCGGCCGGGGCTTCGGCCGAAAGATCAGTGTCAACATTTGTCAGACTGACCCCGATGTGACGTAAAATGTCATGAAACGGGGTCAGTCAGGCTGGTTAAGTCACTGATTACAAAGCACTTCATTTCGTCGGCGCCGGCGGCAATAGCGTATAACGTATCGGCGAGCCTTACCTCCATGGAGGAGAGCCCGCTTGGAAAAGCGGTCGCAACCGAAGCAACCTTGACGCTCGTCCCGCGCAAGGCTTCCTTGGCAACCGGTACGAGGTTTGGATAGATGCAAACCGCGGCAACGCTGGGGACATCGGGGAGATGCGGCGCGGGGTGCAGCGCCTTGGCGCAGAGCGATCGCACACGCCCCTGCGAATCCTTGCCTTCGAGCGTCGTGAGATCCATGCACGCGATGGCCAGCCGAATGCCGGCAACCTTCGTGGTCGTTTTGATCGAGCGCTTTGCCAGCGAGCCGGCGCGCGTCTCGAGCATGACCGCATCGACGGTCACGCTCACAGCGTCCCTCTGCGTTCCTGCTCCTTTTCGATCGAAACGAAGAGCGCTTTGAAATTCCCTTTGCCGAAACTCAAACTGCCTTTACGCTGGATGATCTCGAAGAAGAGCGTCGGACGGTCTTGCAACGGCTTGGTAAATATTTGGAGCATGTAGCCGAGGTCGTCGCGGTCGACCAGAATGCGCAAATCGCGGAGAATCTGCGTGGCTTCGTCGATGCGGCCGACCCGCGTTTCCAGGTCGTCGTAATACGTGTCGGGCGTATCCAGAAATTCGACGCCGTTTTCTTTCAAGGCGCGAATCGTTGCGATAATGTCATCGGTCCGAATCGCTATATGCTGCACGCCCGCACCGCGATAAAATTCGAGGTACTCTTCGATTTGCGATTTTTTCTTGCCCTGGGCCGGTTCGTTGATCGGAAACTTCACCCGATGTTCGGCGTCGGTCATCACCTTGGAGCGCAGCGCCGTATACTCGGTGGAGATATCTTTATCGTCGAACGAAACGAGCTGCGAAAAGCCGAAAACCCGCGCATAGAAATCGCCCCAGACGTCCATCTCCCCCCAGCCGACGTTGCCGACGCAGTGATCGATCGCGAGCAGTTCGGGCTTGGTAATACGCGAGAGTGCCTTACACTGCGAAACAAAACCCGGCATGAATGTGCCGCGGTAGTTCTTACGCTCGATAAAACTGTGAACCGTGTCGCCGTATGTCGCGATCGTCGCCTTTACGATGTGGCCATCCTTGTCGCTCGTTTCGGCCGGCGCGGCAACCGTGCGGGCGCCCCCGGCAGCGGCTGCATCAAAAGCGGCGCGGCAATCATCCACCAGGATGGCGATATCTTTGACGCCATCGCCGTGAAGCGCAACGTGGCGCGTGATCTCGTCGTCGGGCAACACGCTAGAGGTGAGCACGAAGCGCAGGCTGTTCTGCGCGAGCAAATAGGAAGCGCGATGTTGCACACCGGTTTCGGGCCCCGCGTACGCGATTTGCTCGAAACCAAAAGCCGAGCAATAATAGTGCGCTGCTTGCTTTGCGTTACCGACGTAGAACTCAACGTAGTCCCAATCGATCTTTGCCAGCGGATTTGTTTTTGGGGATGTGAGCGCGGACATCGCAGAAGGGCACTTAGCGAGCCGACCGAAGCGGCCCTGTATATGACGACCTCGGCGACGCCTTTGGCGACTGTACGTGCGGCGTTCTCCGGGCTGATTGACTACGCCGGGCTTTTCCCGCCCGCGCAGCTCGAGATGAAGAAGGCGCTGGTTGAGTACGATGCTGCGCGCCGCGGCCCGCATGCCTGGATGTTGGCGCGCTTTATCGTGCCCGAATCGCGCCTCCTCGAGCTGCTGGAATGCGCAAACGGCGCGCCGCCGGCTTTGAGCGTGATCGTTGATGCGGGTCATGGGTCGCGTGCCTGGTTTGGAAACTTGCAAGCCGCGCTTGCCCGGATCGCATCATACAAAAATTCCGGCAGCGCACAGATCGAGGCCCTGGAAGTTCCACTGAGCCCGCTGATTTCGTTACGCGAAACATACGACGCCACGATCGGACAATATGCGGCCGCAGCGTCGCAAGCCGGACTGCGAGAGCTTCCTTCATTTATTGAAGTGCCGCGCGACGATCGCTGGCTCGCACTGCTGCCCGGCGCGCTGGCGGCGATGCAACGGCACCGGCTCGGAGCGAAGCTGCGCTGCGGCGGGGTGACCGCCGCGTCGGTTCCTCCCGTTCTGGACGTAGCTACGTTTCTGCGCTTGGCATGCGGCGTCGCGTTCAAGGCGACGGCCGGCCTGCACCATCCTATTCGCGGCTACAACGAGCAAAGCGGTTTCATCATGCACGGGTTTCTGAACATGCTGATCGCGGCGTGGTTTGCGGGAACGAACGGCTCGGTGGACGAGCTCATTCCCGTGCTCGAAGATGAGGAGAGCGCGCATTTCGGCGTTGAAGCCGATGGCCTGCTCTGGAACGGACTCGTTATCTCCGCTGAGATGTTGAAACAGACGCGCGAGCGCTCTTTTGTTTCCTACGGAAGCTGCAGTTTCGAGGAGCCCGTGAACGATCTCATCGCATTAGGACTGATCGCGTAATGTCAAACTCGTGGGTCCCCGTGCCGCGCGAGTCGGATTTTCCGATCGACAACTTGCCATATGGCGTATTCAAAACCGGCGAATCGCCGCATATTGGAGTGGCAATCGGCGATGCGATCCTCGATCTCAATGCAGTCTCCCAATCAAACCTCTTAGGCGATGCAGTTCCGGCGGGCGTCGCGCGCGCGGCTTCGTTGAATCCATTGCTCGCGCTCGGCCGTCAATCATGGACCCGCCTGCGCCGTCGCGTGTTCGAATTGCTTCAAAGCGATAAAACGGACATTGCCGCGGAGGATAGGGAAAGGTTTCTCTTGAGACGCGATGCGGCTCATATGCTGATGCCGTTTGAAGTCCGCGATTATGTGGATTTTTATTCCTCGCTGGAGCATGCGACCAACCTTGGAAAGATCATGCGTCCGGGAAGCGAGCCGCTGCTGCCCAATTGGCGCTGGCTGCCCGTCGGTTACCATGGCCGCGCGAGTACGGTCGTGATAGACAAAACGGCAATCGTGCGGCCTCGCGGCCAAATGAAAACTGAAAGCGGCACTCCCGAGTTTGCATCTACGCGAATGCTTGACGTCGAGTTGGAAGTCGGTTTTGTAACGGGCGCCGGCATTGCGCTCGGTGAACCTATTGCCACCGATCGCGCGCGCGAACATATCTTCGGCCTCGTGCTCGTAAACGACTGGAGCGCACGGGACATCCAAGCCTGGGAATACCAGCCGCTCGGCCCGTTTCTGGGCAAATCGTTCGCGACGTCCATTTCTCCATGGGTCGTGCCGCTCGAAGCGCTCGCAGAGTATCGCGTTCCTGTCCCTAAACAAAAACCTGCACCGCTGCCGTACCTGCGTTGCGCGGATGATTGGAACTACGACATCGCGCTTGAGATTCGGTTGCAAACGCAACAGATGCGCAGCCAGGGACAATCGGCGGACGTCATAGCGCAATCGAATTTTAAGTATGTATACTGGAGCGTGGCGCAGCAGCGCGCGCATGCGACGTCAAATGGCGCGACGATTTCGCCGGGCGATCTCTTTGCGTCAGGAACAATCTCGGGACCTGAGCTCGGCTCTTACGGAAGCTTGATCGAACTGACGTGGCGCGGCGCAAAACCGCTCAAGCTTTCGACCGGCGAAGAGCGCAGTTTTCTGGAGGATGGCGACACCGTGACCCTAATCGGTCGTTGCGAAGCGCCCGGCAAACCGCGCATCGGTTTCGGCAGCGTCAGCGGAACAGTCGTTCCGGCGCGCTAGCCACGCAATCTCACCGGGGCACGCGCGCGTGCGCTGTGAATGGTCTCGATCTTTTATCCGTGAATAAACCGATCGATAAGGCGCTGTTTTTCGGCATGCGGAAATGGCGTATGCGCCAGATCAGATTTGAAGGCATTCAGCGATCCTTGAATGTGCCCGTTTAGCGCTGAAACAGATCTAACCATATCTACTTCGCCGCGCAGGCTGGGATCGTTTAGAGTATCGGCGACCTTCGGAACGAGTCGCTAAGGGCTTGCGCGTAGTCGCGAAGAGCGTCACGCGTCCGCTCGAACCCTGGAGGCGCTTCAATATTCGTCGCCTCGTTCAATACCGTGGCGGCACGGTCAGCGTCGGCGTATGCCTGCGCGTAGTTACCAGCGGATGCCTCCGCGGGAATATCGGCGCTCGCCGCGGCGTCGGCTTCGAAAATAAGATGGGCCTCGCGCGCGAACCTACTAACATTATTTACAGTCGCCGTCTGATACTTTCCGCCGGATCCTCGACCACCGAATATGGACGACATGAAGACCGCGAATCCCAGAATCACAACGATCGCCAAACATCCTATACGACCGTTCTTCTGAGAGCGCTCCTTGGCTCGCATCTGCTGAAGCTGAAGTCTCGCAAGCTCCTCGACCGCTGAGGGCTCGCCGCCCGACGTCACGATGACGGAGACGGCGGCGGCACCCACGAGCGATAGTACTGGTCGTCTTCAACGTTGAGTGCGGCTTTGGCAATTTGCAGCGGCGCAAATGTGTCGACCATCACCGCGATTTCGTCGGTTGACGTCTTTCCGAGGCTCGCCTCAATCGCGCCCGGCTGGGGGCCGTGCGGCGCGCCGGCCGCGTGCAATGTGATCGAGCCTTCCTCGACGCCTCGCCGGCTCATAAAATTGCCGCTCACATAGTACAGCACTTCATCGCAATCGACGCTGGAATGATTGTAGGGAATTGGGATCGCAAGCGGGTGGTAATCGAACATGCGCGGGACGAACGCACAAAACGCAGCCCCCGGCGCTTCAAAGGTTGCATGCGAAGGCGGAGGCTGGTGCAGCTTGCCGGTAACCGGCGCATACTCATCGAGGTTGAAGGCGTAGGGATAGCAGTACCCGTCCCACCCGACGACGTCGCATGGATGATTCTGGACGATGTAGACGGCGTTTCTCCCGGCATTCGTAACGCGCACTTCGAATTCGCCCGTTTCGCCGATCGGCGTTCGTAATTCGGGGGCTCGAAAATCCCGCTCGTAATATGGGGCGTGCTCTTCGAGCTGGCCGAAATCGTTGCGAAACTTACGAGGGATGGTGATCATACCACTGCTCTCATAGACAAGCATTCGCGTGGGAGAACCGGGCAGAACTTTGTACGTCGTCCCTGTCGGTAGCAGGACGTAATCGCGAGCGCGATACGCCAGGTCGCCAAACGGCGTCTGAATCGAGCCCTCGCCGCAATGAACGAACAACAGCTCGTCGCCGCCTACGTTGCGATAGAAGTACTTCATCGGGGCGGAAGTTTCCGAAACGCCGATCACGACGTCGGCATTGCCGAGTACCGGCGTGCGCGCTTCGATCGCATCCGCGCCGGCGCCGATATCGTTGGTTTTGAAGTGGCGGTTGCGCAGCGGGTCGTTGGGCTGCAGCTCGACCGCGGCGCGCTTCCATGGCCGCACCTCCAGCGTCGCCGTCGGCGGGCGAAGATGATAGAGCAGCGAGTACGCGCTGTCGAAACCTTTTGTAGAAAAGAGTTCTTCCGCGTACAGCTCGCCATCGGGCCGGCGGAATTGAATATGACGTTTGGGCGGGAGCTCGCCCGCGCGCACATATGACGGCATGTTACCTCCGGTAGAGGCCGGTGATGCTCGCGCGCGCGAGGACGTGTTTTCGCATAGCGGACTGCGCGCGCGAGCCGGTCATTCCGGTCGGGCCGATGCGGCTCGCGTTCAGCGCGTAAAGCGTGAATATATAATGATGGACTTTGCCCGGCGGGGGACACGGTCCACCGTAGCCCAGCTGATTGAATGAATTCGCGCCGAGCGCGCGCAGCGGAAGCCGCGCGCCGGCGCGCAGCCGGTTGGTCGAAACCGGAATGTTATAAGCGACCCAATGATACCAGCCGCCGGACGCATCGGGATCGAAGGCGATGAGCGCGAAACTGCGCGTTCCGCTCGGCGCATTGCTCCAATGCAATTCCGGCGATGTGTTTGCGCCGCCGCACTTGTTGTACACAGCGCTTCGCGGCAGCGTCGTGTTGGCGTGGAAGGTGGCCGATGCGAGCGCGAACGCGGCTACTGCGAGTATCATGGTTGTGTGCTCCCTGAGGGCTGCTGGCTATTGAATTCAGCATAAAACGCGTTCGGATTCATCGGTCGGCCGAGGAAGCGCTTCACCTCGATGTCCGGGTCGTACGTCCGTGCCGGCTGCAAGATGTCGCGCCGATACCGCATGCCGACTGCCGGATTCTCCAAACCGCCTTTGAGGAACGCGGTAAACATGTCTTGCGCGTACACTTTCGACCACAAATAACCGTAATAGCCGGCGTCGTAGCCGCCCATGAGGTGTCCGAACGACGCCTGCGGATGAATCTCGGGTGGAACGGGCATCGGCGTTAGCTCCGCCGCTAGGCGATCCCACACTGCGGTCGTGTCCACATGCGGACCGCTCGTGTGATAGGCCATGTCTATTTGCGCGTACATGATTTGCCGCGTCGTCGCGTAAGCGTCGTCAACGTAGCGCGACGCGATCAAGCTGTTGATAAGATCGTCCGGCAACGGTTGCCCCGTTTGCCAGTTGGAGCCGATCTGTTTGAGGACGGAAGGCTGCCACACGAAATTCTCGAGCATTTGCGAAGGCGCCTCGACAAAATCCCATACGAAGCCGGTGGATAGCGTCTCGTAGGGTGCGGTGGCCAGCAGCGCCGCCATGTTGTGCCCGAACTCATGGAAGAAGGTCACGACGTCGTCGTGGCTCAGAAGAGCGGGCTGCCCGGCCGCCGGGCGCGGCCAATTTCCTATGATAGCCGCAAACGGCGGACGGTAGCTTCCATCTGAAAGTCGCCGGACCGGCAGAATCGGAAAGTTCGCAAAGTGCTGATATTTGTGCGGGCGTGGATACAAATCGAAGTATGTCGTGCCGATAAAACGGCCCGTCGCGGAGTCCGTGACCGAATATTCGAGGACATCCGGATTCCACGCATCCGTCGGGCTGATCTGTTTAAAGTCTACGCCGAGCAGGCGGTGGTAGATGTCCAATACGGCGTCGATAGTATGTTGCACCGGAAAATACTGACGGATCTGATTCTGGTCGACGGCATACTGCATTCTGTGAAGTACGTTGTCGTAGTATGTGAAGTCCCAAGGATGGAGCACCGCCGAAAGGCTGCCGGTCTCGTTGGCTTTGAGTGTCGTCAGGCGCGCGACTTCGGCTTGTGCCTTCGAAAGCAGTGCCTTGTCCAAGCTGTTGAGGAAATTCTCGACTCGTCCCGGCGTCTTGGCGGTGCGGTTCGAGAGCTGATAGGCGGCCCAGGTCTCATAGCCCAGCAAATGCGCTAAACGATCACGGATCGCGATCGCACGTTCCAGCAGCGGCGTGTTGGTAGCGGCTTGCCGGTTGTTGTAGGCGAGATAGTAGGCCTGTCGCGCGGCTTCATCCTTTTCGTTTTGCAGAAACGGCGTGACCGTGCTCTCACCAACCGGAACCACGCGCCGGCCGTTCGGAGCGGGCTTCAAGCCGGCGGTGAAATCCGCCGGCAAGCTCGTGGCTTGATCTGGCGTGATCGTTATGGTCGTGGCATCGTTACCCAAGTTCTGCGCAAACGTGTTTTGTAGGTCGGTTAGCTCTTTGCTTAGGCGGACGAATTCAAGCCGCCGTGCAGCGGATAGGCCTGCGCCGCTGCGTTTGAGGGTATCGAGCCAAATGGACGTGAGCTTTTTCTGATACACGTCGCGCGCGGTGTTGCTGCGCGCGGCGGCCGCGAGCTCGCCGTAGAGTTGAGGGCTAGCGGTGAGATCCGTGAAGAAGGATGACTCGTCATTATTGCAGTCCAGCGAAGCTTGCTGCACGGCCGGATCGGTCGTGACATTAAAGAGAAACTGCTGCGCGACGGTCGTGTCATTCAGATCGGAGGCAAGATCTTCAAGAGCAAGCACGGTGTTGCCGAACGTGCGTCGGCCATGGGTTGCCAGCAGTCTCTCGAGCCGCGTCTGCGCGCCCCCGATCGCGCTTTTGCACGATGCCTTAATTTGCGCCGCACCCAGAGTCCAGTCGATCTGCATGGACGCGGCAGCCGCGGAGAGCGGCCAGGCGAGCAGCAGGGTGAAGGCTAGGGCATTGCGCGTCACGTCATACCTCCGGAGGGTGTCGCTTTTGGAAACGTTACGAAACGCACCTTTGTGCTATGATGCTTGTCGCCATGACGGGGGCCGGGATTCGCGCGGCGTAACCTCGTGAACCCCGCCAGGACCGGAAGGGAGCAACGGTAAGCGAGCCCTTACGGGTGCCGCGAACCACCTGACTCTCGTCGTGGTTAAGAACCCCTTACCGGGGAGGGCGGGGGTGCCGCGGCGCGAACCTGCCCGGTCCCGGTAACCGTACCCGGGCGAGTCATTTTTTTGAGCATTAAAGAACGCTACTTCATTAAGATCGTGCCTCAAAGGGGCGATGTCGTACATCGCTTCGAGGTTACGCGCAAACACATAGTAACCGGCTCGATCGCGTTGGCAGTCGTGCTGCTGGCCGTCCTAAGCGCTGCCGGTTTTCAAGTGTTCCGCGTACACGCCCAGCAGGCCGCGCTGCTTTCGCAGCACGAGCAGTGGCAAACCCTGGATAAAAAGGCGAGCGCGATTCGCTCGCAGTTGCAACGGGTCCAAAAGCAAAATCAAGAGATCCAGCTGCTCATCGGGGTCGGCGCCAAGCCGCGCCCGCGCAGCGGCGGCGTGCAAAAAACGTCTTGGATTCCCGCCGCCGGCATGAGGTCGGGCGTGGTGCAGCTCGCGCATCATGTCGATCTGCTCGCACAAGCGTCGGACGAAACGCTGCGCCAGGCTGACGCTTTGCGCAGGCTCACGATGCACGTACTGAATATGCATCACCTGGCCGAACTCGCGCGTGCGCGTCTGCTGGCCGCGATTCCGTCCATCGATCCGGTGCAAGGCGCGCCCATCGTCGGCTGTTTCTGCTATCGCTCCGCGCCGGACGTGGAATTTCACCCCGGGATCGACTTAGGCGCAAATTATGGCGACGCGATTCACGCGGCCGCGGCCGGCACTATTGCCGGTGCCGGGTGGGACGGCGGCTTCGGGATGAAGGTGGACATCGATCACGGCAACGGCTATCACACCTGGTATGCGCACTTGTCGCGCATCGACGTTTCAGCCGGGCAATACGTTCACAAGGGCGAGTTGATAGGCTTGGTTGGCGATACCGGGTTCTCGACCGGACCTCATCTGCATTATCAGGTGATGCTCAACGGTTCGCCCGTCGATCCCGGACCCTACCTCAACGGCGTCCCGCCAAAAGTTTTAGCCGCTCTTCCCTAGAACGGGCAGCTCATGAGTGCCCTGTCGTGCCAGGCCTTCTTTGTGCTGGACAAAGTGATCTGGCTATATACCATCGTGATGCTCGTCTATGCGGTGCTTTCGTGGGTGCCCGATTTACGAGGTGGTTGGAGCCGCTGGATCGATATGCTCGTCGAGCCCGTCCTGGCTCCGGTGCGGCGGCTTGTTCCGCCCACCGCGGGCATCGATTGGTCGTTTTTAATCGTCATCGTGATCTTGTGGCTGGTCGATAACATTCTGGTCCGGCCAAACGCGTTTGCCTGCTATTGACAGCTCACCGTAGCGAGGTTGCCGAAGGCGTCCGCAACTTTTGCATCATCGCCCACATCGACCACGGAAAAACGACGCTCTCGGACCGCCTGCTGGAGATGACGCGGACGATCGAGCTGCGCAATATGGAAGAACAAGCGCTCGATGCGATGGACCTCGAGCGCGAACGCGGCATCACGATTCGCATGCATCCGGTCACGCTGAACTATCCGGCGCGCGACGGGCGGACGTATCAGTTGAATCTGATCGATACGCCGGGACACGTCGATTTCTCGTATGAAGTCTCGCGGTCGCTGGCCGCTTGCGAGGGCGCCGTGCTCATTATCGACGCCGCGCAGGGGATCGAAGCGCAGACGCTGGCCAACTATCATCTTGCGCTCGAGCACGATCTGACGATCATTCCGGTGATCAACAAGATCGATTTGCCGGCAGCCGATCCGCAGAGGGTCATGTGCGAGGTAGAAGAGCTGCTGATCATGGAGCGCAGCGAGTGCATCTTGGCCAGCGCCAAAAACGGGATTGGGATCGATGAGATCCTGGAAGCGATCGTGCACCGCATCCCGCCGCCCAAGGGCCATCGGGACCATCTGCGCGGCTTGGTCTTCAACGCGCAGTTCGATCCGTACCGCGGTGTGGTTTCATATGTGCGAGTCGTAGACGGGGAGTTTCACGCCGGCACGCGGTTCATGTCGATGGCGCACCAGCGCGTCTTTGAATGCACGGAAGTGGGCGTCTTCGCTCCGCAGATGCTGCCGACGAAAAAGCTGGACATGGGCAGCGTTGGCTATGTTATCGGTAACATTAAATCGCTGGGCGAGCTCGACGTCGGCGACACCATTACCGATGCCGGCAATCCCGCGCACGTACCTTTGGCCGGTTACCGCAAAGCCGTGCCCATGGTGTACTGCGGGTTATATCCCAACGAAGGCGCCGAATACGGCTCGCTGCGCGATGCGCTCGAGAAATTGAAACTCAACGATGCGGCGTTTACCTACGAGCCGGCGACGTCGGTCGCGCTCGGCTTCGGATTTCGCTGCGGTTTCTTAGGCTTGCTGCACATGGAGATCGTGCAAGAGCGTTTGGAACGCGACTATTCGCTCGATTTGATCGCAACGTCGCCCTCGGTCGTCTTCCGCGTCACGCGCACGGACGGAACGGTCGAGATGATCGACAACCCGAGCAAACTCCCCGCGATGAATTTGATCGCGACGATCGAGGAGCCATACGTCAAGGCGACGATCATCACGCCGCCCGATTATGTGGGTTCGATAATGGAGATTACGCAAGCCCGGCGTGGTGAGCTCGGCAACATGGAGTATCTCCACGACGGCCGCGTGATCATGACGTACGAGATGCCGCTGATCGAAGTCATCATCGATTACTTCGATCAGCTGAAGTCGCGCACCAAGGGATATGCATCGCTCGATTACGACATGATCGGCTATCGCGAAGGCGACCTTGTCAAGTTGGAGATTATGCTGAGCGGCGACGTGGTCGACGCGCTCTCGTTCATCATCTCACGGGAGCGGGCGGCCGCGCGAGGCAAAGCGTTGGCGGAGAAGTTGAAGGAGCTTATTCCCCGGCAGATGTTCGAGGTGCCGATCCAGGCGGCAATCGGCGGGAAAATCGTGGCGCGCGAAACCGTCAGTGCGATGCGCAAGAACGTGCTGGCGAAATGCTACGGCGGGGATATTACGCGCAAACGAAAACTGTTGGAGAAGCAAAAGGCCGGCAAAGAGCGCATGAAGCGCGTCGGGAAGGTCGATTTACCGCAGGAAGCGTTCATGGCGGTGCTCCGTCTAGGTTCTGAATAGGCCGGCGTGAAGACGTTCGTGGCGACGAAAAATCTCGGCAAGCTCCAGGAGCTGCGCGATCTGTTCCGCGGAACGGAGCTTGAGCTGGACACGTACCCGCTGTATGCCGAGCCGGTTGAGGGAGAGAGCAGCTACGCCGAAAACGCGGCGATCAAAGCGCGCGCACTCCGTCAGCAGCTGCAACAGGCGGGCGTGCACGATGCAGTTTTAGCGGATGACTCGGGGCTTGAGGTCGATGCATTGGGGGGAAGGCCCGGTGTCCTCTCGTCGCGATACTTGGGACCCGACGCGACGTGGCGCGCGCGCCGCGAAGCGTTGCTGCAAGAATTGAAAGATGTCCCAATAGACGAACGTGGGGCGAAATTCTGTTGCGCGATCAAATTGATACGCGTCGGTGGCTCCGAGCTCACCTCATACGGCCAAGTTTTGGGGACTATCGCGAGCGAAGAACGTGGAAAGTTCGGATTCGGTTACGACCCGATTTTCGTTTATCCGCCGGCGGACAAAACGTTCGCGGAGCTCGATGAGGACGAGAAGAATCGCGTGAGCCACCGCGGCCGCGCGGCGGAAGCGCTGCTGAACCTCTTGCGCGCCCGTGTCTGAAGAACAGCCGATCGGACCCGCGACGACCGGCGAAGTCACGTACTTTGCCCGCCGCCGAACACAAAACGAGCACGATCAGCGATTGTACGTCGATCTTGCGCACGTCGCGCCGAATGGCGCGTTTGTCGCGCGCGATGAAGGCACGGCGATCGGTATTGCGATTCCGCATGCGCTTGAAGACGAATGGTTCCTCAGCGAGCTCTTCGTCGAGCCGTCATTCCGGGGACGCGGTATTGGATTAGAGCTCTTAAAAGCGGCCACGGCGGAAGCGGGATCTGTTACTCGCAGCGGCATTCTCGATCCCGCGCAGCTGGAGGGCTTGGCGTTTTATGCGCGCGTCGCCGTGCCCATGCAGGCGCCGCTGCTGGAGATCTCCGGCGAAATTCCGCGTGCGAGTGAACTCGAACGGATGGCAGCCGGTGAACACCGGTTCGGCGCTATTCCAATCGATCCGATGGCGCATGCCCCGGCCTTGAATCAGCTCGACCGCGAGGTTCGCGGGAGCGCGCGACCGGACGACCATTTGTACTTCGCGGATAAGGCGAAAGGCTTCGTCTTTACGCGCGAAGCGGAGCTCGCCGGATACGCGTACGTGTGGCCGAGTGGACGTATTGGACCGATGGCGTCGGTATCGCACAACTATTCCGTGCAAATGCTTGCGTACGCACTGGCGGCATCGCGAGCGAGCTATAATGCCGAATGGTGCACGTTGCTAGTTCCGGGCGTCAACACAAAGATATTGCGCGCCGCGATGAAGGCGCGCCTGCGAATAACCGGCCTGACTTTGTTTGCAAGCGACAATTACGTTTCTGATCTAAGTCGCTACATCGGAGGCGCCTCGTTAATGTTTTAGCAACATATTGAACGTGCGCATTTAGTATGATAGAAACACGATGAGTGCGCGTCTATGAAACGGCGTGGTATGTGCAGGGCGATTTTGCCTTTGACGAAGTTCTACTTCAAGTCACGTGCGTCAGGCAGAAAGCACTCATGGTGCAAGGATTGTAGTAGACTTTATGCCCAGTCTCACTATCGTAAAAATCCGCGGCAGTACTCGGGCTATCATCGCGTTAATGACGCGCGTTACCGCGCCAGAAATCGGCAACTGGTGTCAGCTTATCTCGAGAGCCATCCTTGCGTTGACTGCGGAGAGGCCGATGCAAGAGTGCTTGAGTTCGACCACGTCCATGGTGATAAGCATGGCAACATAAGCGAAATGGTGTCCTCCGGATTCTCCCAGGGGCGTATTTCGAAGGAAATCGAAAAGTGCGAAGTTCGTTGCGCAAACTGTCATCGTAGGAAAACCGCGATACAGTTCCAATGGTTTAACAAGGAGATCGGGGCGTAGCTCAGCTTGGTAGAGCGCTAGCTTTGGGAGTTAGAGGTCGCTGGTTCGATCCCAGTCGCCCCGACCAAGAACGGCGGCCCGCAGGGAAACAACCTTGCGGGCCGTGGTATTCTATTTCAGGCTCGGAGCTGGCGCCCGTGGTCTAATGGATAAGGCACGAGTCTTCTAAACTCGAAGATGGGGGTTCGATTCCCTCCGGGCGCATATGGTGACTGTAGCTCAGCTGGTTAGAGCGTCGGCCTGTGAAGCCGAAGGTCGCGGGATCGTAGCCCGTCAGTCACCCCAAGCTCCCATGGAGTAGGCTGGCCCGGCCTGCCGAAGGTGTGACGTAAGGTGACTAAGTTCGCGCATCTTGCGACAGTCTTCGACGGCGCCGCTTTCGGCATCGCCTTACTCTGGCACGACGGCTCGGTTCTTGACTCAAACGCGGCCTACCGGGCGATGTACGGCGATAACGCTGACGCCCTGCTGCGCGATCACGAAGCCGAATTCGCGGAGCTGGTCCATGGAAAACGCGACCTGCTGGAGTTCGACCAGCGCGCCACCAAGGGAGCCGGCGAAGAATCGTGGGCGACATGCACGTTCTCGCGCGTGCACGAAGAGGATGGCAAGCCCTACGGCGCGATCTGCATGATTCGCGACATCACGAACGTCAGAGAGAACGAGCAGCGGATACTGCACGACATGACGCACGATCCGCTGACCGGAATGCCGAACCGCCTGCTCTTTGAATCGAAACTGCGCGAGCAGCTCGCTGAAACGCGAGGGGCGCGACCCGCTTCACTGGCCGTACTCATGCTCGACATCGATCACTTCCGCGAAATCAACGAAGGTTTCGGCCACGATTCTGGGGAGTTCGTTGTTTCACAAGTAGGACAACGATTGGGCGCGGCGGTGGGCATGGACGATGTCGTCGCTCGCATTGGAACCGATCAGTTCGGTATTCTTGCGCGTTCGGCCGATAACGCGCAGCACGTGGAGGCCACTGCGCGCCGCCTGTTCAGCGCGCTGGCGAAACCATTAGAACTCGGGACGCGCACCGTCTACGTTTCGGCCAGCGTCGGCATCGCGGCCGTTGCCCCTTCATACCAGCGCGCCGAAGACGTCATGCACGACGCGCAGATCGCGACGCGCTACGCGAAAGCGAGCGGCGGCAGCCGCACGGCGATATTCGACTCGGAGATGGCTTTGCGCGCCGAACAGCGCTTGCAGCTCTCCAATGATATGCGCGCAGGTCTGGAACGCGACGAGTTTTATCTTTTGTATCAGCCGATCGTAACGCTAGATAATGGCGAATTCACCGGTTGTGAAGCACTGCTGCGCTGGAATCATCCCACGATGGGGCTGCTGCCGCCGGCGGAATTTATTCCACTGGCCGAACAGGTGGGTATGTCGACGCAGATCGGTCGTGTTGTCGCCCGGCTGGCGTGCCGGCAGTTGGCGGCTTGGCGGGACGAGTGCGGACTCGACGTTCGCATGAACGTGAATGTCGCGTGGCCGGATTTGCTCGAGGCGGAGTTCGAACAGAGTTTGATTGCGGTCACACGCGAGTTTACTATCAAACCGCCCCAAATCACGCTAGAGATCACCGAGAACATCGTCTTGAATCCGGGCGATCGCGTGACGCTACTCGTTGAGCGATTGCGCCAGCATGGATTCAGAGTCTGTATCGACGACTTCGGGACGGGCTACTCGTCGCTGCATTACCTTCAACGGTTTAAAATCGATGCGCTGAAGATCGATCGCTCGTTCGTCTGCGGGCCGGAGGGCGGCGTGGCAAGCGAACCGATCATCCGGGCCCTGATGACGCTTGCGGACGGCTTCGGCGTGCGCGTCGTGGCCGAAGGCATCGAGACGCAACGCCAGCTGGACATCCTTCGCAGCGCGGGTTGTCGTTACGGCCAGGGATTCTTTTTCGCACAGCCCCTTTCGCCGGACGAACTCGTCAACAAATACCCGGCGGCCTTCGCCCGGCCGGCACAAAACGCGCCGACGTAAGATTTCGCGCCTTGTCAAAGCGGGTAAACCCCGGTACACTGCAGCCTGGAGCTTGCCACGAGCACGTCGAAGGGCGCCTCTAGCTCAGTCGGTAGAGCAGCGGCCTTTTAAGCCGTTGGTCCCGGGTTCGAGTCCCGGGGGGCGCAGGTATGCACCGCTAGCTCAATGGTAGAGCAGTTGACTCTTAATCAATTGGTTGGGGGTTCAAGTCCCTCGCGGTGCACCAAGTCGAACGAGGCCGTGATTATTGGCGCGATGCCGATAACCGCGGCCTTTTTCGTCGCGGACGATGTTTTTTCTGAGCAAACGCGGAACACGCGCGCGACGGTAACCGCTTGTGAAACTTCGCGAATTCCTCAAGCATCTCGGACCCGGCTTCGTGACCGGAGCATCCGACGACGACCCTGCCGGTATCGGGACATACATTCAGACCGGCGCTCAGTTCGGCTATGGGCAGCTCTGGGTCGCGCTTTTTTCACTGCCATTCATGACGGCGATCCAAGAGATGAGCGGCCGGATCGGATTGGTCACCGGACAAGGCCTGGCGGCCGTTATTCGAAACAACTACGCCCGGCCGGTCCTGCTCTTCATCATCGTGATTCAAGTGGCCACAAATACGGTCAACATCGGTGCGGACTTGAGCGCAATGGCGGAGTCGGCGCGGCTCTTGTGGCACATTCCGTATGCAGCTCTGTTGGCGATTACAACTGCGTTCACCACGGCTCTTATCGTTTTGGTTCCCTATCGGAACTATGCTACGTACCTAAAATTCCTAGGACTTGCGCTGCTGACGTACGTCGTCTCAGCCTTTACCGTGCACGTTGACTGGGGGCACGCCTTTAAGGCAACATTCGTGCCGCACATCGCATGGAATAGGGATTTTATCTTGACGCTGATCGCGGTCTTCGGCGTCACGATCTCCCCGTATGAGTTCTTCTGGCAAGCCAGCGAGGAAGTTGAGGATCTCATAGACAGGCGGAAATTGCCCGGAGAAGAGATATCACGCCCTCAAACGACGCACGCCGACATTCGCTTTTTGCGCTACGACACCGCCTTCGGCATGTTTTTCTCCAATGCGATCACGTTCTTCGTCATCGTCACGGCGGCCGCCACGCTGAACGCCCACGGATTCATGAATGTGCAAAGCGCCGCTCAAGCCGCGCAGGTGTTGAAGCCGCTGGCTGGATCGTTTACATTTCTGTTGTTTGCGCTGGGCATCGTGAGTTCGGGCTTGCTCGCCATCCCGGTCATGGCCGGATCCTCGGCCTACGCTGTCGGCGGTGCGTTTAAGTGGCGACGAACGCTCAGCAAGCCATTTTGGCAAGAACCTCGTTTCTACGGGATCATCGTTGGTTCGTGCCTGATCGGACTGTTGGTCAATCTGCTGCACATCCCCCCATTTAAACTCCTATATTATGCAGCGATCCTCAACGGAGTGATATCACCGGTCCTGCTCTTCATCGTCACTCAAATAGCAAGCAATCGTAATATTATGAAAGAGTTTACCAATTCGCGATGGGACAGCGCCATGGGCTGGGTGCTCTGCGGCTTCATGACGCTTGCGCTTGGAGCACTCTTCATCTAGCCGAAGAAATGGCTAGTGCGGTTGCTCCTCGGTCTTCCGGCTTTGCAGGCGCCAGCGCCAGACGGCATCGTCGCGGAATTCGGCATCGGCGGAGTCGCGTTGCCACGCCTGCGAAAATTCGGCGGACAAGCTGCGCGGACGCCTGTCTTCGGGCAGATCCGCGAAGCGAATGCGCATGGTTAGTGGCACGCCTTCACCCGACGCCACTGCTTGTTGTGTCGGCAAACCCGGAAGTGAATTGAGCATCCCGCGGGCAGCGTATGGAATCACTTTTGCCACAAACTCCTGGTCGAGTTCGTTGCCCATGCGCATTGCGAAGATTGTTCCGCACTGCGAGAGCGCGTGAGCTGATAGCTCGGAAGGGCGCTGCGAAATCAGCGCAAGGGAGACGCCATACTTGCGTCCTTCTTTGGCAAGCCTGGTTATCGCGCGGGCCGTTGCGGCAAAACCGACGCGCCCGTCTTCGGGCACATACCGGTGCGCTTCTTCGCATACGAGCAGCACGGGCGGCATGCGATCGCGCTCCGACCAAACGGCGAAATCGAACAAGACGCGGCACAAGAGCGAGACCACGACGTCCACGATCTCACCCGGAACACCGGAGAGGTCGACGATGGTCAGTGGTTTTCCGCGCACCGGAATCCGCAGCAAACGTCCGACGACTTCCGAGAGCCGATCCGGCGCATCGAACACATCGGCGAACATGAACTTGAACCGCGGGTCGTTTCGTAACGACTCGAATCGCGTCTTGAGGCGAAGATAGGGCGCGGCGTTGTCGGGCTTGTCGAGTTTGCCCATGCGCTGACTGAGGTGGTTCAACAAATCGGCGGTTAGATAAGGAACCGGCGTATCGACCGTTATCGGGAACGGCGTCGAACCGCCGCCGGCATATTCGGTGCGCGCGGCGGTTATGACATCCTTTAAGATCATCGCCTGCGACTCTTGTTCTTGTTCGCTGCCGCCGCGGATCAGGACGCGGCAGGCCTCTTCGAAGTCGAAGAGCCAGAACGGCAACTGCAGGTTGTCTACGTTTACACTCTCGGCCAAATCGGGGAAGGCATGCGGATATTCATTGTGCGGATCGAGCAAGATGACGTGGGCGTTGGGGTGTTTCTCGAGCATGGCCGAAAGAATCAATGTCAGCGCGCACGACTTACCTGCGCCGGTGGCACCCAACAAGGCGAAATGCTTTGAGAGCAGTTCGTTGACCATCAAAAATGCCGGCTGGGTCGCGTCGTTATAGAGGGTGCCGACTTGGATGCTCGAGCGCGATGACGGTACGTAGACAGTCTCCAAATCCGCATTGCTCGCGCAGATGACCGGCGTGCCGGGCACGGGATGATTTGAAACGCCGCGCAGAAAATGCGAGCCGCCGTATTCGGCGTGAAAGATTTCGCCCAAAAGGTCGACCACGATCACGCGTCCCGACGGCGAAGCGGGCTCCAGCCGGACCGCGGTGATCGTCCCGACGACTTCGCCGACCGGCCCGTTAATGCTGACCATTGCGCCGACGCGGATCGAGCTCAACTCGCTCGAATCCGTATCGAGGCTCGCCATGATCTGCGAACCGTCGACGGTCAATACACGCCCGAGGACCTCGTTCATACACGTACTTTTCGGCTTATCCACAGGCTTGGCCTCGATGCAGTCGAGCCGTCAAAGTAGAGCTAGGCGCCGGAGCAGAACCTCGCCCGCTGGGCATGTGGCGGAATTGGTAGACGCGCTGGATTTAGGTTCCAGTGGGGAGACCCGTCAGAGTTCGAGTCTCTGCATGCCCAGGCGCTCGGGCGCCTTATGGTCGGCCGAGCTTTTTTTTTGGTTAATCGCTCGCCCGACCATAAGGCACCCTCGCTGGATACAGACGGACCGATGTTTACGCGGGATAAAGGCGTGGCGTTTGGGCGTTAAGAATAGGGCGGGTCGCGCGGAAGTAGCTCAGTGGTAGAGCATCGCCTTGCCAAGGCGAGGGTCGCGAGTTCGAATCTCGTCTTCCGCTAATTCCATTTTAAATGAATGCAACCGTAAATAAGCTCTCGCCGACGCAAGTCGAACTGCTCATTGCCATTTCACCCGACGAGATGCGCGATGCGGAAGATCGCGCTTTTCGCCGTCTGGTGAAAAAAGCGAAGCTGCCGGGTTTTCGTCCGGGCAAAGCTCCGCGCAAAGTCTTCGAACAAGCATACGGCGCGGAAACGATCTCCCACGAGGCGATGGAGGACGTCGTTCCGGCGGTCTACGCGAAAGCCGTTCGCGAACACGATCTCGAGCCCGTGGACCGCCCGCATATGGAATTGCTGCCGGGCGAGGAAGGGGCGCCGCCCCGGATCAAAGCAGTGGTCGACGTTCGCCCGCAGATCGAACTACACGAATATAAAGGTCTGAAACTCAAGCGCACCCTTTCCGTGGTGACGGAAGAAGAAGTCGATCGGAGCGTTCACACATTGGCTCGCGAGCGCGCAACGCTGGTCCCTGTGGAACGCGCGGCCAAGCTGGGCGATGTGGTGACGATCGATTACGAAGGCAAGATTGACGGCACGCCTTTTGAGGGCGGCTCAGCCAAGGGGCAGACGACCGAATTGAGTGAGGGCCGTTTTATTCCGGGCTTTGCAACCGGCATCGCCGGAATGACGGCGGGCGAGACCAGGGATATCGAGGCGATTTTTCCCGAGAGCTATCAACAGGCCGACCTCGCGGGCAAGAGTGCAACCTTCACGATCGCGTTGCACGAAATCAAAGAACTCGAATTCCCTAAACTCGACGACGATTTCGCACAAGCCGTCTCCGATCACACAACGTTGGAACACTTGCGCACCGACGTCCGCAAGCGCTTGGAGGCTGTCGCACAAGCGCGCGCTCAGCGCGATCTCGGCGGGCAGGCTGTCGAGGAATTGTTGAAGCAGCATGATTTTCCGCTGCCGGCAATTCTGGTCGATCGTGAAATCGAAAACATGGTCGGCGATGCCGCCTCAATGGCGGCTCGCATGGGGATCTCGTTCGAAGATTATTTGAAGACGGCAAAAAGAACCGAGGAGCAGCTGCGCAGCGACTATCGCCCTGAGGCGGAGCGCCGCGTGAAAGCGACGCTTCTTCTGGAAGCGATCGGCAAGTCCGAGAAGGTCGCCGCCACACCCGCCGATATTCAAG
>JABXNS010000118.1_pt1 | contig 23022 bp, 39 predicted proteins | sample 7301101 | NCBI WGS metagenome assembly JABXNS01 (sample SAMN14449646, study PRJNA615230) | soil metagenome | isolation source: soil from bare, unvegetated metal-rich iron-sulfur acidic spring small-cell... | place: Canada: Paint Pots Mound, Kootenay National Park, BC | collected 2017-05-25 | reverse complement strand
CAGCCAGCTCCGCACCAAGCTTAAGCTGCATAGAGGCATGAGCGAGGAACACCAACGCAGACTTGTTGAATGGTATCTTTACGGCCGAACAGAAGCCCCGAAACCTCCACGAAAGTTCCTATAACCTACATCTGCAGATCCTTGATGCAATGAGCCCAAAACTAAGTTGTTCAGGTTCAAAGGTAGATTCTCGCGGTCAAATAGTTTGCGGCATCAGTACGGCTGTGAGTGACGCAACGACTATGGTGGTAGGCCCAGCAGGATGGCAAGGTCTGAACACTGAAGCTTTAAGCATACTATCGACGATACAAGACTTGCCAGCACCAGAAGATGGAATCACTCCACCGAACGGTTCAAATGGCAGGGTACCCACCAAACTATCTACCGGCCAGTATTTATAAATTTTAAAGAACACTTTTCATAAGGAGCAGTTTATGGGTACATCAAAAAATAAATCAGGTCAGCGTCCAGAGATTTCTTACAACTCAACGCCCGCAGAATATGAAGCAGTGTGGCGCTATTATCTTGATGATAGCGCCCGGCAAGCAGCAGAAGCTCGGCAAAAAGCCAACGACCTTCGGGAACAAAGACAGGCTTTGCGGGCTCAGCGCGAGGCAGACTGTCCCGCGATTGTCGGTATCGGAGAAACATACCAGATTTTGTACGAAATTCAGCCAGTCCGCGGTCTGCATATACGTCTTTGCGAGTTAAGAGCCGAGCTCGCCGAAAATTTGCATGCTAGGCTGCAAGAAGCTTTTGACTCCCAGCGTACCGCGACAGCAATGGAAACAATTACTCCAACTGATTGACTTTCATCTGTTTTTCGCGTATCTTGTAGAAAGTTTGAATTATTAAAATAAGCTGGGCAGCTTTGCCCACAATACGAGGTTTATTATGGCTATTCGTGAAGGTTGTCCGGCGTTTGATGACTTTGATAATCAGAATGTAGCACCCGAGACTATGGCCTGCCCATTTTATTCCAAAAAAGTGACTATTGCTGAAGAAAGAACAAAAATAACTGCTTATCAGTGTGTCAATCCTGAGGTTTTGGCTGACGACGAATACGCCGTTGGTCCTCTCACGTTCACAGCGTTAAAATTACCCGAATAAGGAAACCATGGCCGCAAAAAAATACCCACTAGATAAAATTCGTAACATTGGCATTATTGCCCATATTGATGCTGGCAAAACGACCACAACCGAGGGGATTTTGTACCGCACAGGGCTCAAGCACAAAATTGGTGCTGTGCACGAGGGTGAGACTACTACTGACTGGATGGCCCAGGAGCGCGAACGCGGCATCACTATCGTGAGCGCGGCTGTGACGTGCTATTGGAAAGATCACCAGATTAATATTATCGACACTCCGGGGCACATCGACTTTACGGTTGAAGTGGAGCGCTCGCTCAGAGTTTTGGACGGCGCTTGTGTCGTCTTTGACGGCAAAATGGGCGTGGAAAGTCAAAGCGAAACCGTTTGGCGCCAAGCCGACAAATACGGCGTGCCGCGTATTTGCTTTATCAACAAAATCAACCAAACCGGTGGCGACTTCTACAAATCACTCGACTCTATCCATCACCGTCTCAGTAAACGGGCCCTGCCGATTCATTTGCCGATTGGTTTTGAGCAATCCATCAATGGCGTGATTGACTTGGTAAGCCTCAAAGCCTACATCTACAAAGACTTCACCGATCACGAACTGGTGGAGGCCGAAATCCCAGCCGACATGGCCGATAAGGTCAAAAAATACCGCAGCCTGCTGATTGAAAACGCCGTGGCCGAAGATGAAGCTATGCTGGAAAAATACTTTGAAGTCGGCGAAGAAGGCTTGAGCGAGGCGGAAATTAGGCAAGCCATTCGTACTGCCACGCTTGGCGGCAAATTCTTTCCGGTCACTGGCGGTGACGGTCGTGGGGTGATTGTCGAAAAAGTCTTGGACTTGGTGGCCGACGTCCTGCCCAGCCCCGTGGATCGTGGCAGCAGCTGGGGCGTTCACCCCAAAACTGGCGACGAAATTGAGCGCAAGCCTTCTGATGCCGAACCATTTGCCGGTCTGGCTTTCAAGATTGCCACCGACCCGTTTGTGGGCAAGCTGGCTTATCTGCGCGTCTATTCTGGCAAACTCGAAGCCGGCAGCTACATCTTAAATAGTTCCACTGGCGAAAAAGAACGCGTCGGCCGCATTGTGCGCATGCAGGCCGACAAGCGCGAAGACGTCACCGAAGTTGGTGCCGGCGACATTGCCGCCATCGTTGGCCTCAAAGGCACCACGACCGGCCACACATTGTGCGACCCGAATAATCCGATCGTACTTGAGAGTATTACCTTCCCAGAGCCGCCGGTGAGCATTGCCATTGAACCCAAAACCAAGGCCGACCAAGAAAAAATGGCCGTCGCCCTGCAGCGTCTGGCCGAGGAAGACCCCACCTTTCGCATCCGCGTTGACGACGAAACCGCCCAAACCATCATCAGCGGCATGGGCGAGCTGCATCTGGAAATCATTGTTGATCGCATGAAGCGCGAATTTGCTGTGGAGGCTAACATCGGCCAGCCGCAGGTGGCTTACCGCGAAACCATCCGCAAAGACGCCGTGGAAGTCCAAGGCAAATTTATCCGCCAATCTGGTGGTCGCGGCCAATACGGCGACGTCTGGCTGCGCCTCAGCCAAAACGAATCGGGCAAAGGCTTTGAGTTTATCAACTCCATTAAGGGCGGCGTGGTGCCTGGTGAGTACATCAAGCCCGTTGAGCAAGGCATTATCGAAGCCATGAGCAACGGTGTACTGGCTGGCTATCCAGTGGTGGATATCAAGGCCGAACTCTACGATGGCAGCTATCACGAGGTTGACTCTAACGAAATGGCTTTCAAAATTGCCGGTTCCATGGCACTACAAGAAGGTGTTCGCAGAGCCAATCCGGTGCTTATGGAGCCCGTCATGAAAGTCGTGGTTGTTACACCCGAGAGCTTCATGGGCGACGTGATTGGCGATCTCAATGCCAAGCGCGGCCGCATCGAATCGATGGAAGATCTCAGCTCCGGCATCAAAGAAATCACCGCCTTTGTGCCGCTGGGCGAAATGTTTGGCTACACCACTAATCTCCGCAGCATGACCCAGGGCCGTGCCAGCTCGAGCATGGAGCTCGACCACTACGCCGACGTCCCGCGCAATGTCGCCGACGCCATCATCGCCAAAAACAGCAAGTAATTTGCAAGACACTGTCGCGGATGCTATAAATAAAGTACTAAGTTTTGTCGGAGGAAGACGATGGTTGTGCATGACGAAAGAGACAACTATGAAGAAGTTAAGGCCAGAATCGAAAGGCGCATGAAAAATATTGAGCGACTTTCGGAGCAACAAGCAGCAATTCGTCAAAAGCGTCAGGAACGCATGGAGCGCTGGATTTTCCAGCTGGCCAACGCCGCCAAAATTAAACTGAGCCATGACTGACCCTTTCAAAAGCACCGAACTTTATGCAGCTGGCTATCCAAGCCCGGAGCAGCTGAGTCCACTGCAAACAGTAGACGTATACCTTGGCCATATCTATAGCGGCGATCCGAAGCGCATATTAAAGGCTCCAGCACTTTTAGACGATGTATTTTACCACAGTTTACCTGGCGAATATTCTGCTGAGCCAGTAGTGCCGATGGTTTATGCCAATGTAATGGTTTGCAGCATTAGGCCAACGGACGAAAACTACGAGCAGTTGCGCTATTCACAGAGCATCGCAATTTCTCGTGTCATACATGGCATGATTAGCGGCGATAAATTTCCGGTAGATGATTTCGGGGTTGTCATCGAACGTGTTACGCATCAGCTTGAACGAATGCGTAAGGAATTTGTAAGTGCGGCTAAAATTATACATTCCCCAAATGCTATGGTTCATGCAGAAATCATGGAGGCTTGGAAATCAGGTAAATCTATCAATAATCCCGCTCGAATGCGTCGGGCAGCGAAAGCCTATAAGACCGCTGGTGGCTATCCTATGCGTTACGGCCTGATGATGGCTCGAGTTGCCCGCGCTGAAAGACAAAACCAGTAATTACACCTATGCCACCCAATATTGAATCGCTACCAAGTCGCACCCATCCTGCTTCTCCTGAGCTGCTTGACTTCTTGTCCAGGGTCGGTGTTGTGCTAATTTGCTTGACAACGACCCTGAACCGATCAATGAATTACCCCTGGGCTTAAGTCCCAATGAAGTACATGACGTGGCCGCTCAAATTTTTGATCACACCGTTGGGAGGCATCAAGACGGCGGTAGCATTTTCCGCAGTTTGCGACAAGTCAATAGAGCTGTAGCTTGGATTGGTCTAAGCTCGATAGGTCGCAGCGACCCCGTAACCGTGGAAAGTGCAGTGGTGTATCTGCGTCAAACTTGGAGCTTTTCTAATTTTATGACGGCACGAACATTACAGAAAGCTGCTCAGCGGTTGATGAATTTGCAGTAGACTCTTTACAACAAACAAATTATCAGATAACATTAAGCGGTAATTCGTGTGAGCTTGTTAAACTCATGCTAAAGTAACCTATCAGTTAACAGATAAATTAATCAGGAGTCACATTCAAAATGGCAGAAAATTTCGATCGCAGCAAACCTCACGTTAACGTTGGCACCATCGGTCACGTTGACCACGGCAAAACCACGCTTACGGCGGCAATTACGCACGTGCTTTCCAAGCGCCTTCCTAGCAGCGTCAATAAGGCTGTTAACTACGACGAAATTGATAAAGCTCCTGAGGAAAAAGCCCGTGGTATTACTATTGCCACCTCTCACCAAGAGTATGAAACCGAAAAGCGCCACTACGCGCATGTTGATATGCCCGGCCACGCCGACTACGTCAAGAACATGATTACCGGTGCTGCCCAGGTTGATGGTGCCATCCTGGTAGTCTCTGCCGCCGACGGCCCAATGCCCCAAACTCGCGAGCACGTGCTACTGGCCAAGCAGGTTGGTGTTCCAACCATTCTGGTGTTTATGAACAAAATGGATCTGGCCGATCCCGAACTAGTGGATTTGGTCGAGGAAGAAATCCGCGACCTGCTCGCCAAGTACGAGTTTGACCGCAACGCACCGATCATCCGTGGTAGCGCTGCCAAAGCGCTGGCCGGCGACGCCGAAAACGAAGACAAAATCATGGAACTCGTTCATGCCATGGACGACTATGTCCCCGAGCCCAAGCGCGACCTCGACAAACCGTTCATTATGCCAATCGAAGACGTCTTTTCTATCAAGGGTCGAGGCACTGTAGCTACCGGCCGTATTGAAGCGGGAGTTGTCAAAGTTAACGAAGAAGTCGAGATTGTCGGCATTCGCCCCACCACCAAAAGCGTGGTAACTGGCGTGGAAATGTTCAAGAAAAACCTCGACCAAGGCCAAGCTGGCGACAACGTCGGCATTCTGCTGCGCGGCATTGAGCGCGACGACATCGAGCGCGGTCAGGTACTGGCTAAACCCGGCACGATTACGCCGCACACCGAATTTGACTCCGAAGTTTACATCTTAAACAAAGACGAGGGTGGCCGCCACACACCGTTCTTCAAGGGCTACAAGCCGCAGTTTTACTTCCGTACCACTGACGTAACCGGTGAAGTTGAGCTGCCCGCCGACAAAGAAATGGTGATGCCCGGCGATACCCTGACTTTTAAAGTTAAACTGCTGGCTCCGATTGCCATGGATCAAGGCCTGCGCTTCGCCATCCGCGAAGGTGGCCGCACCGTTGGCGCCGGTGTTGTTACTAAGATTGTTAAGTAAGTAAGGATTGGCATGATCGGAGAAACAGTTACTCAGCCACAAGATCCTGTCCGAGCAAAAGTCGAAGAGCAAGTTTAAAATGCCAGAAGTAACTAAAAAAACTACCGATATCAAACCGAAAGCCGAAGTCAAACAGCGGATTCGTATTCGCCTGAAAGCTTACGACCACAAAGTCATCGACCAAGCCGCCAAGCAGATTATCGACACCGCGCTGCGCACTGGCGCCAACCTGGCCGGGCCGATTCCGCTGCCCACCGACCGCAGCACCTTTACCGTCGTCAAAAGCCCGCATGTCTACAAAAAAGGCCGCGAGCAGTTTGAAATGCGCGTGCATAAACGCCTGATTGACGTCTTTGATCCCACGCCCAAAACCATCGACAGTCTCACCAACCTTAGTCTCCCCGCCGGTTGCGACGTCGAAATCAAAATGTAATTTTGCTACAATTTAGCTTATGAAAAAGAGTACGGGTTTTGCCAATGGCCAGCATGACCTAAAACGTGGCGTTGATTTTATCGGTGTGACGTGTTCGTTTGTCTGTCATGATGGCAAAGGGAAAGTCTTGCTGCACAAGCGCAGTAAAAACTGCCGCGATGAACACGGGCGTTGGGACAATGGGGGGGGAGCTCATGAGTTTGGCGCGACGTTTGAAGAAACAGTGCGGCGCGAGATCAAAGAAGAGTACGGGTCCGACGTTATCGATCTCCAGTTTGTCAAAGCCTACGACGCCCATCGGAAGCTCGACGATGGCACGCCCACTCACTGGGTGTCTATACTCTACGCTGCCAAAGTTGATCCCAGGCAGGCCAAAAACAACGAGCCCTACAAAATCGATGACATTGGCTGGTTTGATCTCGATAATCTACCCAAGCCGCTTCATTCCCAAACACTGTATAGTCTGAAGGCTGTCAAAGCGCTCGGTCTGTTACACTAAACTGTGCGGCCATCGAACTTTGTGGAATACACAACACATTGACAGGAGTAATGGTGGCGTGTTACTCTGTGATGGTACTTTGTAAAAACTTACTTGGTGCATTGGCAGGTCTGCACGGCTTACCCCTGTAGAAACCACCCTTGACCGAGTATTTTTATGTCGTAGCTAAAACGGCAAAAGGAATTCTAGCAGTTTTATGAAAGCACTTATCGCACGTAAAGTTGGCATGACCAGCACCATCAATCCCGACGGTGCGGTTGAGGCTGTCACGTTGCTGACCGTTGAGTCCAATACTGTCACGCAGCTCAAAAATGTCGAGCGTGATGGCTATGTTGCAGTGCAGCTTGGAACCGGCAGTTCTAAACTCGGCAAAGCCCAGGCCGGACATTTTAAGCCAAGTAAAGCCACGCCCAAGCTCACCCGCGAAGTCCGCGTCGCAGAAATTCCCGAAGAGCTTACGGTTGGCGCGCAGCTGAATGTTGATTTGTTCGAAATCGGCGATCAGGTATACGTCACTGCCACCAGCAAAGGTAAGGGCTGGGCTGGCACTATCAAACGGCACAACTTTCACCGTGGCCGCAAAACGCATGGTGGCAAGGGCGATATCCGCAAAGTTGGATCAATTGGCTCCATGTATCCGCAAAAGGTTTTTAAAGGTAAACGCATGGCCGGCCGCATGGGTCACGAACAAGTCACTGTTCGCAATTTGCGCGTTGCAATTGTTGACAATGACCTGGGCGTTATCGGTGTAACCGGCGCCGTGCCTGGCCCGCGCAAGGGTATTGTTATGATCAAGGGATCCAAATAATGGCCACCCAAACCTATACCAAGGCCGGCACCAAAGCCACAACTGCCGCTAAGCTTGACGAATCCGTCTTTGGCATTGCCGAGATTAATCATGAACTGCTCAAGGCCGTTTATGTTTCATATCTGGCCAATGGTCGTCAAAACTCGGCAGTCACCAAAACTCGTGGGCTGGTAAGCGGCGGTGGCAAAAAACCGTGGCGCCAAAAAGGCACTGGACGGGCGCGCTTTGGTAGCTCCCGCAACCCTATTTGGCGTGGCGGTGGCGTGGCTTTCGGCCCAACTGGTATCGAAAATTATACGCACAAAATCACCCAAGTCTCTCGCCAACAAGCCATTCGCCAGGCACTCAGCCAAACCGCCAGCGAGGGTCGCCTAAAAGTCATCGAATCATTTGAGTCCAAGGACGGCAAGGTTGCCGAGGCGCAAACTCTACTGCAAAAAATTGAAGCCGAAGGACAAATATTGATTGTCGTTGCTGCCAAAAGTAATTTGGTAGAACGGTCAACGCGCAATTTGCCAGGTATCAAAACCATCCAAGCCAATTACCTCAATGTGTTTGAAATTATGAATGCCGACATGCTGGTTGTTGAACAAAAGGCGTTGGACATGATCCACGACTGGCTGAATGTTGCTGTCGTCAAAACCGCTGAACCAATCGTCAGACCTGCAGCTACCAAAAAAGCTTCCGCCAAGGAGAAATCGTAATGGACAAAACCCTGGTACTCATTCCACGCCTCAGCGAAAAATCCTATGGACTCAGCAAAGTCCATAATACCTATGTGTTTGAAGTACCGCGCAGCGCCAATAGTCACAGCGTGGCCAGCGCCGTAGCCACCCAATATGAAGTTACCGTTATCAACGTCAACATGGCTGTGGTTAAGGGGAAGGCCAAAAGCACACGCTACAAGCGCAGCCGCCCGGTGGCTGGCCGCGAAGCCACCATCAAAAAGGCTTATGTAACCTTGAAGACTGGCGACCGCCTGCCGATTTTTGACGCCGAAGAAGAAGCTACTGCCAAGCAGGAAAAAACTCAGGAAAAGCTTACCAAGGTGGCCGAAAAGCAAGCCGAAAAACAGGCTAAGCCCACTCGCCGCGGTTTGCTCCACAAAAAGGAGAAATCGTAATGGCTATCAAAACCTATAATCCAACGACCCCCGGCCGACGGGGCATGACCAGCCAGAATTTTGATAACCTGACTTCTAGCCGTCCGCTACGTTCACTGCGTGTCGTCAAAAATCGTGGCAATGGTCGCAATAACCAAGGGCGCATCACCACTCGTCACCAGGGTGGCGGCGCTCGCCAGTTTTATCGCATTGTCAACTTCAAGTTGGCGGCTGGCACGACAGCCACCATCGAACACATCGAGTATGATCCTAACCGCAGCGCCCGCATTGCCCGCATCAAAGATCAGGCCAGTGTGTATCACTACATCATTGCGGCCGATAACATGAAAGTTGGCCAAACCATTGTCAGCGGCGAGGAAGCTCCCATCGAAACCGGCAACCGTCTAGCGCTCAAAAATATCCCTGTTGGTAGCACCATTCACGGCATTGAGCTTAAGCCTGGCAAAGGTGCCCAGCTAGTCCGCAGCGCCGGCAATAGCGCTCAGCTGATCGCTAAAGAGGACGAGTACGCTCAGGTTCGTCTGCCCAGTGGCGAAATCCGCAAGATTCTGGTAGAATGTATGGCTAGTATCGGTGTAATCGGCAACGAGCAACATCAGAATATTAAATGGGGCAAGGCTGGCCGTAGCCGGCACAAGGGTATTCGTCCGACGGTTCGTGGAGTTGTTATGGCAGCCGCTGATCATCCGCACGGGGGTGGAGATGGTGGTCGGCACCGTATGGCCAAAGCACCGCGCACGCCTTGGGGGCAGAAGACCTTGGGCTACAAAACTCGCCGTCGCAAGTCCACCAGCCAATATATTGTTAAAAGCCGTCACGCGGCCAAGAGGAAATAAGTTATGAGTAGATCACTCAAAAAAGGTCCATTTGTGGATCCCAAGCTTGCCAAAAAAGTGGCAGCCCTGAGTAGCGAAGACCGCACCATTATCAAAACCTGGGCGCGGGCTTGCACCATTGCCCCGGAATTTGTCGGTCGCACTTTTGCGGTACACAACGGCAAAGTCCATGTGCCGGTGTTTGTGACCGAAAACATGATTGGCCACAAGCTGGGCGAATTTTCGCCAACCCGCAAGTTTCGTAGCCATGGTGGCAAAAAAGCCGCCGCGGAGAAGAAGGATTAATCTATGAGCGTACGAGCCCTCGCCAAAGGTGTTAACATCAGTCCGCGCAAAATCACTCCGGTAGTGGCTCTGGTTCGTGGTCGCACGGTTAACGACGCTTTGACAATTCTAGAGCACACCCCGCGCCGCGCTGCACTGGCCGTACGCAAAACTATTGCCAGTGCCCGGGCCAACGCCGATTACAACCACAATTACAAACCCGACACCCTCCGCATCGTAGAAATTACCGTCACGCCCGGCCCGCGCACCAAGCGCTTCCGTCCGGTGGCTCGCGGTTCAGCTCACCCCTACATGCACCGCAGCAGCCACATTACCGTGCGAGTTGACGGCGAACAGCGCGTCCCTAAGAAGAAAGTCGCTGCCGAAAAAGCAATCGCCCAAAAGGAGACCAAGTAATGGGTCAAAAAGTTAATCCCATCAGTATGCGACTCCAGGTCAACAAAGACTGGCGCAGCAAATGGTTTGTCGGTAAGCGCGAATATGCTAAATATCTTGGCGATGATTTGGCTGTACGTCGATTGATTACTAAAAAACTTGGCACACGGGCTGCTATCAATACTGTAGACATCGAGCGCTCCCCAAACATTGTGACGGTTACCATCAACACTGCTAAAGCCGGTGTGGTGATTGGCCGCGGGGGCACCGGAGCTCAGGAACTCAAAACCGAGATTGAAAAAATCTACGCCACACCCACTCGGATTAACATCGAAGAAATCAAGAAGCCAGAACTCTACGCCAAGCTTGTGGCCGAGAATATTGCCCACCAGCTGGAGCGACGCATGTCCTTCCGCCGGGCTATTAAAATGTCAGCAGCGGCTACCATGCGCGCCGGTGCTCAAGGTGTGCGTATTCAATTATCCGGTCGTTTGAACGGAGCTGATATGTCTCGCCGTGAAAAAGAAGTTCAGGGAAGTGTACCGCTACACACCTTGCGAGCTGATATCGACTATGCTGGCGTGACTGCCCTGTACCCGGGTTCTGGCATCATTGGCATTAAAGTATGGATTTACAAGCGAGAGGTAATCTAACATGTTAATGCCGGCTCGAACCAAATATCGTAAAGTCCGCAAAGGCCGCATTAGCGGCGTGGCTACCAGTGGTAATTTTATTGCCTTTGGCGACTATGGTTTGCAAGCCGAGGAAATGGAGCGCATTACCTCGCGTCAAATCGAAGCCGCTCGCCAGGCCATGACCCGCTACATCAAGCGCGGCGGCAAAATTTGGATCCGTATTTTTCCGCACATCCCTGTTACCCGCAAGCCACTAGACGTCAAAATGGGTAGCGGCAAGGGTAACCCGGAATTTTTCGTAGCCAAAGTCAAACCGGGCACGGTGCTGTTTGAAATGCAAGGAGTCACCGAAGCTGTGGCCCGCGAAGCGATGCGCCTGGCCGGCCACAAACTGCCCATCAAGACACGTTTTATCGCCAAGGAGGATGCTTAAATCATGAAAATCATGGAAATTCGTAAGCTTTCTACCGCCGATTTAGCAACCGAGAGTACGAAGCTACGCGAGGAAATCACCGATTTGAAGCGTCGCCTACCACTGGGTGAAGTCCACAATGTGCGCCTGATTCGTAACAAACGTAAAGATCTGGCCCGGATGTTAACGGTGCTCGGCGAGCAGTTTAATAAGGAGTCTGGACTATGAGTAAAGCATTAATCGGCGTGGTGGTCTCGGATAAGATGGAGAAAACCATTGTAGTGAGCGTTCAGACACGCAAAGAACATCCGCTGTACCGTAAACAATACTGGATTAGTAAAAAGTTTTTGGCGCACGACGAAAAGCAAGAAGCCAAACCTGGCGACCGCGTGGCGATTGTTTCAAGCCGGCCGTTGAGCGCCAATAAGCACCACACGCTTGAGCGAATCATTGATCGTGCTGCTATTCGTCACACCGAACCGGACATTGAACTACCAGCAAAGTCTGAGCCGAAGCCTGCTCGTAAAACCGCCGCAAAGGAAGCTGAGTCATGATCCAACAAGAATCCCGATTACTGGTTTGCGACAACAGCGGCGCCAAGGAAATTTTGTGCATCCGTGTGCTGGGCGGCACGCGTCGGCGCTACGCCCGCACTGGTGATATTATCGTGGCTACCGTCAAAGAGGCCAACCCCAGCGGCAACGTCAAAAGAAAATCGGTGGTGAAGGCCGTAGTGGTACGCACCCGCGACGCGATTCATCGCCAGGATGGCTCGACGATTCGCTTTGACGACAATGCCGCGGTAATTCTGGATGATGACAAGCAACCCAAAGGTACCCGTATTTTTGGGCCTGTGCCCCGCGAACTGCGCGACCAGGGCTACAGTAAAATCATTAGTCTTGCGCCGGAGGTTCTATGAAAAGTCTAAAGTCTAAAATCCAAAGTCCAAAGGTGTTTAAAATTCGATTAAAGAAAGACGATATGGTGATTGTGCGCGCTGGAAAATATAAAGGCAAAACCGGCAAAATTATCGCCGTTTATCCCACACTCAACCAAGTCACGGTGGAAGGGATTAATATTATCAAGAAGCACGTCAAGCCCAACCGCACGCATCCGCAAGGTGGGATTATCGAAATTACCAAGCCGATCTGGGTCAGCAAAGTCGCTATTGTCGAACCGACTACCAAGAAACCATCGCGCGTTGGCTACAAAGTGGCCGCCGATGGCAGCAAAACTCGCGTTTTTAAGCGTACCAACAAGGAAATTACATAATGGATACACTACTAAAATTCAAGGCCAAAACTACCGCCCGGCTGCGCGAGTTGTATGCTGAAAAATTTGCGGCTGAGCTGCAAAAGGAGCTGGGGCTGGCCAATCCCCATCAGGTACCCAAGCTGGTCAAGATTGTCATCAATAGCGGTCTGGCCAAAGCTAAGGACGACAAAAAACTGATGGATGTCGCTACCAATACGCTGCGCAAAGTAACTGGCCAGCAGCCGGTGGAAACGATCGCCAAAAAATCGATTGCCAGCTTTAAGTTACGCGAAGGCAATAAAATCGGCCTGAAAGTAACACTACGGGGTGAGCGCATGTACGAATTTGCCGACCGTTTGATTACGTTGGTACTGCCCAGGCTGCGTGATTTTCACGGTGTCAGCGCCAGAGCCTTTGACAAAGCCGGCAACTATAGCCTAGGCTTACAGGATCAATCGGTGTTCCCCGAGCTGAGTTTTGAAGAAACTACTACGCCTCATGGTCTGCAAGTGGTGTTTGTCATCGAATCGCAAAGTCCCGCCCATTCCCGGGCACTATTAGAAAAATTCGGTATGCCGTTTGAAAAGGAGAATACGTAATGGCTAAAAAATCAATCATCGCTCGTGACCAAAAACGGCAAAAAATGATCGTGCAATATGCTGCCAAGCGCGCCGAGCTTAAGAAGCTTGGTGACCTGGACGGCTTGCACCTGCTGCCGCGCAATTCCAGCCCCACGCGTTGGAAAAATCGTTGTGAAGAAACCGGCCGTTCGCGCGCCTACATGCGCACCTTTGGACTGTCGCGCATATCATTCCGCGAACATGCCAGCAAGGGCGAAATCCCCGGCGTCACGAAAGCGAGCTGGTAAGGAGCCCTATGAGTTTTGTATCCACCGATCCCATCGCCGACATGCTTACCCGCATTCGCAATGCCAGCAGCGTTGGCAAAAGCGAGGTTAGTTTGCCGCATTCCAAAGTCACCGAGGCTGTGGCGCAGCTGCTCAAAACCCGCGGTTTTGTGCAAGCGGTCAAGGTTGAGCCGGCTACTGTCGGCAAAACATTGGCTATTGTGCTAAATTCCCGCAGTGAAGGCAGTAGCATTACCGAGATTCAGCGTTTGAGCAAGCCCGGGCGACGTTTTTACGTCCGTCACGGCGAAATTCCGGTCATCAAGCGCGGTCGTGGTATGGTTATTGTGAGCACTAGCAAGGGCATGATGAGTGGCGAACAAGCCAGAACTGCCGGTCTGGGCGGTGAACTAATCTGTAAGGTGTATTAATATGAGTCGAGTTGGCAAAAATCCCATTCCAATTCCCAGCGGCGTCAGTGTTGTGCTGGATACTGATACTATCACGGTGACTGGCCCAAAAGGCGCTCTGGCTCAGTTTATGATGGCTGGAATTGTCGTCAAACAAGACGGCGACCAGCTGCTGGTGACTCGCGAAAACGACGAACCCAAAATTCGCAGCAAACACGGCCTAATGCGAACCCTTATCGCCAACATGGTAGAGGGCGTCAGCAAAGGTTTTGAGCAAAAGCTAGAGATTAACGGCGTTGGTTACCGTGTCAGCCTGCAAGGCGCCGGACTTAAATTCAACCTTGGCTTTTCCCACGATATTAATTACGCCCTGCCCGCCGGCGTCAACGCCCAGGTCGAGCAAAACATCATTACCATCAGCGGCATTAGCCGTCAGCAAGTTGGCCAAGTGGCCGCCGAAATCCGCACTCTCAAAAAACCTGAACCCTACAAAGGCAAGGGCATTAAATATGTCGGCGAGCGCATTATTCGTAAAAGCGGTAAAAGTGGTAAGGAAAAATAATCATGAATAGACTCAAACACGTTTCAATGCAAAGGCAACTACGTCGCAACCGGATTCGCGCTGTCGTACAAGGCACGTCTGAGCGTCCACGTCTGAGCGTCCACATTAGCCATCAGCATGTCAGCGCCCAGGTTATCGATGACACCAAGCAGTCGACACTAGCCGCCGCTACAACCGTTGGCCAGAAAAACACCGGTAAAAACCTTACTGAAAAAGCTACCTGGATTGGCCAGGAAATTGCCAAGCAGGCTAAATCTGCTAAAGTAAGCAAAGTCGTATTTGATCGTGCCGGTCGCGCCTATCACGGCCGCGTGCAAGCCCTGGCTACCGCAGCTCGGGAGAAAGGATTGGATTTTTAATATGCCACCGACCACATCCTCATACCAATCCCGCGGTCCTCGCGATCGTCGACCGCGCACTGAACCCGAAGAAAAGCAGTTCGATGAGCGCGTGGTGCATGTTGACCGCGTTGCTCGCGTGGTTAAAGGTGGCCGACGTTTTCGTTTTCGCGCTCTGGTAGTTATCGGTGACCGTAAAAACAAGGTCGGTATTGGCGTAGCTAAAGGTGCTGATGTCAGCGCGGCTGTTACCAAAGCCACTGAAGTTGCCAAAAAACACCTGGTAGCCGTAACTTTGTACAAAGGCACTTTACCCCACGAAGTTGAAGCAAAATTGGCCGGCGCGCGCATTTTACTCAAACCCGCCAGTTCTGGAACCGGTTTGATAGCTGGTGGTGTTGTGCGCACGCTTTTGGAAGTTGCCGGCGTCAAAGACGTACTCAGTAAGTCTCTGGGATCAAGCAACAAAACCAACCTGGCTTACGCTACGTTAGCTGCTCTGCAAAGTCTGGAACCATCAAAAAATTGGATCAAAGCTCCGGTCGCCAAACAAGAAATAGTCGCTAAAACAGAGAAGAGCAAGCCTGTTGTTAAAGCCGCTCCCAAGAGCAAAGCTAAAGAGGTTACAGTATGAAATACCACGAACTGACCGTTACCAAAAACAAACGACCGCATCGTCTGGGACGAGGCATTGCCGCCGGCCAAGGCAAGACTGCCGGCCGCGGCACTAAAGGCCAAAACGCCCGTACCGGCTCCAGCCGCAAACCGGGTTTTGAGGGCGGCCAAAACCCGCTGATGCAACGCTTGCCCAAGCTTCACGGCTTTCGCAGCTACAAAGCAGCAGTCGTGGTGATTTACACTGGCCAGCTTGACCGATTTGCCGGCAAAACAGTCGATGCAACCAGCTTAGCTGAAAAAGGCTTAATTCCAAACGCCTACACACCCATCAAACTCATTACTAAAGGCGAGGTTACCAAGAAAGTCACAGTCAACTTACCGCTGGCCAGCGCCAGCGCTATTGCTCTAATTCAAAAAGCCGGCGGCACATTCACGGCCACCCCACGCTTGGCCCGACCGGTCACCAAAGCTAAAGCTGCGAAGTAGCTAGCCGTCAGCAACAGGCTGGGTTATACTAAACCATAACAACCGAGGTTTGAAGAGGGATTCATGAACTGGAAAACAATCTGGAAATCACTTAGTAATAGCGATATGCGAAAGCGCATCTTGGCCGTTCTGGGCATGTTGGTGGCTTTTCGTATTATGGTGCACATTCCGGTGCCGCTGGCCAATCCGCAAACCCTGCATCAGCTTATCCAGAACCTGTTTAATTCAGCCAATACCCCACAATTGTTGAGCTTTATCAATGTACTGTCTGGCGGCGCGCTAGCTAACTTTTCCATTATGCTGGCCGGACTTGGCCCCTACATTAATGCTTCGATTATCATGCAGCTGCTCACCAAAGCTATTCCTAAGCTTGAGGCCTTGCAAAAAGAAGGTGAATACGGCCAGAAAAAAATCAATCAATATACTCGTATTTTGACTTTTCCGCTGGCTATTATTCAGTCAATCGGCGCCATTTTCTTGGTACGCCAGGCCGCTCAAAGTGTCGGTGGGGTCGGCGATATTACGGCTCACGCCACGGCGCTGCAGTGGGTACTGATGGTTGGCGCCCTCACTGGCGGCTCGATGCTGCTGATGTGGCTGGGCGAGCTGATTACCGAGCAAAGTGTTGGCAACGGCATCTCGCTGATTATCACAGTGGGTATTGTCAGCCGTTTGCCGCAAAACATTCTGCAGATTATTTCGGCGCTGGCTACTAATACTAAAAAATGGATCGTGTTTAAGGTGCATCTGCCATTTTCCAAACAGCAGCTGTTGTATGGCGGTGCTATTGTGGCAATTGTCTTGGTCGTGACAGCGCTGGTAGTAAAGCTCAATGAAGCTTCCCAAAAACTGACCGTTCAATACGCTAAACGTACGCAAGGCAACCGTATCTACGGCGGCGTTAGTACTACGTTGCCGGTCAAGCTAATAACTGCCGGCGTAGTGCCGATTATCTTTGCCTTGGCGTTTTTGAGTGTGCCAAGCTTTGCTGGGCAGCTGATGAGCAGCACTCACAGCGCTCGGCTGGCCAGTATTGGCTCGCACCTTGTACAGTGGTTTACAACTCCCAGCAAGGCCACGTTTGCCGTCGGTGGCTGGCAGCCGTTTATTTATCCGGTCGTGTATTTCTTGCTGGTGTTTGTGTTTACCTTTTTCTACACCGGCATTACCTTCAACGCCAAAGACATCGCTGAAAACCTGCAGAAACAAGGCGGTTTTATTGAGGGCATTCGCTCCGGCACTCAGACCGAGAAGTATTTGAAAAAAATCGTTAACCGCCTGACGTTGTTCGGCGCGCTGTGTTTGGGCTTGCTGGCACTAACGCCCATCGTTGCCCAGGTCTTTATTAATGCACCGATTTCCATTGGCGGTACCAGTATTCTTATTTTAGTAGCCGTGGCGTTGGAAACCCTGCGGGCCATCGAATCCCGCGCCCTGATGGTTACCTACGACCAATACAGCGAGCCAGAGTTTTTTTACGAGCCAGCCAACAGCCTGGAAGCCGTCACCGGCGCCCGCCGTCTCCGCTTCGGCCGCCACAGGACAAAGGACATTGTCAAATAACTAAACAATTAACCGGTGAGCGCTGGCTAACCAGTCCCGAAAAGAGACGGTCTGATTTATTGATTACGTATGGAGTGTTGGCTCCGGCATTGGCCGCAACTGCTCTGGCTGCAGGCGCTATATATATTGAGAGATCTAGAGCACCTTTATTTAAGCAATCTCGTATGGGGAGAGCCGGCGAACCTTTCAATCTTTATAAAGTACGTACTATGGAGCGGAGTGATTATAATGATGCCGGCAATGGACATGCCGATAATCGAGCAACCAGAATCGGTCGATTACTACGAGGGCCAGGCGTGGACGAACTGCCTCAGCTTATTAACGTTCTAAAAGGCGATATGTCAATCGTGGGTCCGCGACCCCTTCCGTTCCCAGACATTGATGAAATGCAAGACATTTTGTGTCCTAGTGAGTTCAAGGATTGGTCGCGTGCCTACAAAATACCAAGGCCAGGAATAGTAAGCAAGTTTGGTAATGCCAGCAGGACTTTTGTTCCGCAAACGGATGAATATTTTCGCACAAGAGCCGCAATGGACATAGATTATTGTCTAACCGCGTCACCGGCTCTTGATAGAGAAATTATGTTTGAAGCTTTAGCACTGGGCATTCATAAATTAACTCATAGAAACCCTGTACCGTCATAAGTAACATTTCTCACAAAAACCCTTTACAAACTGATGTGATTACTGCTATACTTGAGGCTTAAGTTATTATTTATGGCCGTTAACAGAGAAGTTATAGCATTGACCGGTACGATTATTGAAACCCTTCCGGGGACTCAATTTCGTGTCGAGCTCGAAAATGGCCATCAAATTATAGCTCACGTCGCTGGTAAGATGCGGAAACATTTTATCCGAATCGTTCCAGGCGACAGCGTGACGGTTGAGTTGACCCCTTACGATCTTACTAAGGGCAGAATCACCTATCGCAAATCATAATAAATTTTAAGCAGTGAGTCACTCTGGAAGGAGATGATCCGCATGAAAGTGCGTGCTAGCGTCAAAAAAATCAGTCCAACCGACATCATCGTCCGCCGCAAAGGCCGAGTCTACGTTATTAATAAATTTATGCCCAAGCATAAGCAGCGACAGGGTTAAGTAGATACATGGCGCGAATTTCCGGCATAACTATACCTAGCGAAAAGCAAGTTCAGATTGCGCTTCGCTATGTGTATGGCATTGGACCAAAAAGTAGCGAAAATATTTTGGCCATCGCCAAGGTAGAACCAACCGTACGCGTCAAAAACCTTACCGACGCCGAAGTATCCCGTATCCAGGAAGTTATCAACACTAACTACACCGTTGAAGGTGAACTGCAGCGTATCGTGAGCACCAACATCAAGCGGCTCAAAGACATTAAAAGCTACCGAGGCTCACGCCACACCAATAGCTTGCCATCCCGTGGCCAACGCACCCGCACCAACGCTCGCACCCGCCGTGGCAAAAAAGTTACCGTTGGTGGCACCGCTAAAAAGGTAGCGGCAAAGACCTAAGGAATAACATGGCTAATAAAGACACCGCGCCAGTTACACCAGAAGTTACCACGAGCTCTGAAGTAGCGCCTAAGGCCGCAGAGACTTCCGAAGCTCAAGCCGCTACAACCGTACCTGTCGCTGCTCCCAAAAAGAAAAAGTCCAAGCGCTCTGTCCCCAGCGGCCAGGTGCACATTTTGGCAACTTTCAACAACACACTTGTAGCATTTACCGATGGCAATGGTGGAGTTTTGACCGCTTCCAGCGCCGGGGCTTGTGGCTTCCGTGGCTCCAAAAAAGGCACTGCTCACGCTGCCCAAATCGCTACCGAAAAAGCTGGTCATGCTGCTCGCCAACAGTACGGACTTGGCAAAGTCGACGTCTTTGTACGAGGCATCGGCTTGGGCCGCGATTCCGCCATTCGCGCGCTGGCCTCCATGGATATGCAGGTTGAGCGATTGGTTGATGTAACTGGTATTCCGCATGGCGGCGTTCGCCCCAAGAAAGCCAGAAGGGTTTAAACTATGGCACGAGATACGCAATCTATTGTCAAAATGTCTCGCCGCGAAGGCTACGCCCTGCATCCCAAGGCCCACAAAGCTTTAGTGAAGCGATCCGGCATGCCCGGCCAACAAGCTGGGGCCAATATGCGTGGTGGTCGCAGCAAAGCCAGCCAGTATTCGCTGCAGCTGCGCGAAAAGCAAAAGGTAAAGCGCCTGTACGGCCTGCTCGAAAAACAATTCAGTAACCTTATGAAGGAAGCCTCGCGGAGTCGCGGTCAATCCGGCACCGTGCTTTTGCAGCTGCTTGAACAGCGCGCCGATAACGCCGTCTACCGCGCCGGCCTAGCTACCTCGCGCCGCGCCGCTCGCCAACTGATGACCCACGGCCACTTTTTGCTCAATGACCGCCGCGTCGATGTGCCGTCCATTCGTCTGAAAATCGGTGATCAGTTAGTGGTTCGGCCGCACGGAAAACAAACCGAATATTTCAAACGTATCGATGACGTTAGTCCCGCGCCCAGTACCGTTCCCGCCTGGCTCACCGTTAACCGCAAGCAATTGAAGATTGAAATAATTGGTGTTCCTTCCCGAGAAGAGGCTGAGCCAGATATCAATGAGCAATTAATCGTAGAATATTATTCACGCTAAGGAGGCGAACACAGTATGTCAAAAACGATTCACACACCCAGCTTAGTCAACATCGACGATCACGGCAAAAGCAGCGCCACCTTTACCATCACGCCGCTCTACAGCGGTTACGGTATGACGCTGGGTAACAGCTTGCGCCGGGTACTGTTGTCAAGCATTGCTGGCGCGGCGATTACCAGCTTTAAGGTAGAGGGCGCTGCCCACGAATTTACATCGCTGCCAGGCGTCAAAGAAGATATCGTCGATATCATGCTCAATCTCAAAGGTGTTCGCTTCCGAATTTTTGGCGACGAAACTCAAACCTTGCGCCTGACCAAGCAGGGCAAGGGAGTTGTGACCGCCAAAGATATTGCCGTGAATGCCGACGTCGAAGTTGTTAATCCCGAGCACGTGATCGCCACGCTCGATGACAGCAGCGCCAAATTGGTGATGGATCTAACCGTCGAAATTGGCCGCGGCTATCGCACTATCGACGAAAGTGCTGCCGGTAAACCCAGCGACATGATTGCCCTGGATGCCATCTTCAGCCCCGTGCTGCGCGTTCGCTACAAAGTCGAAAACAGTCGTGTGGGCCAGGTAACTGACCTGGATAAACTACTCATTACCGTTGATACCGATGGTTCCATTACACCGCGCGATGCTTTTGAAGAAGCCGCCGCCACGCTTGTCAACCAGTACACTGCACTGGCCGGGCAAACACGCATCGAAATGGCTCCGCCAATGACCGCCACCGTTGCCGACAATGGTCAACCCATGGGCGCCGATGAACCAACCGAGCTGATGACGCCGATCGAAGACCTCAACCTTTCAGCTCGCACCACCAATGCCCTGGTTAACAACGAGATCCACACCCTCAAAGACTTGTTTAGTTTGAGCGACGCCGAGCTGCGCGACCTCAAAGGTTTTGGCAGCAAAGCACTGGATGAAGTTAAAGACAAGTTGAGCGAATTGGAACTATAAATGCACAGACACGGCTACAAAGGCACTAAATTTAACCGCGAAGTCGGTCCCCGCACCGCCCTGATTAAGGGCTTGGCCGATTCGCTGATTATCTACGAATCTATCGAAACCACCGTGCCCAAGGCTAAAGCCGTCGTGCCCTACGTTGAAAAGTTAATTACCAAAGCCAAAAAGGCTGATCTGCACAATCGCCGACAAATCATCAGCAGTTTGCAGACTCTGGAAAGCGCTCACAAGCTGGTTGATGAGCTAGCTCCCAAAATGGGCAGTCGCACCAGCGGCTACCTGCGCATTGAGAAGTCCTCCCGTCGCCGCGGTGACAACGTGTTGCTCGCCCGCGTCAGTTTTGTGGATGATCTCAAAGAAGCTCCCGTTGCCAAGCCGGTTGCCACCGAAGCCAAAGTTGTTCCAAAACCCGCGCCAAAAGCAATCGCCAAACCTGCCGTCAAAAAACCGGTTACCAAAAAGGTCCCAGTCAAAACGGAGAAAAAATCATGAAAACCTACAGTATTAAACCCAGCGACATCGTGCGAATCTGGTACGTTATCGACGCCAGCGAAGCCTCGCTCGGCCGCGTTGCTACCAAAGCCGCCAGCTTGCTAACCGGCAAAGGCAAGCCGATGTTCAGCAGTCACATCGACTGCGGCGACTACGTGATTATCATCAACGCCAGCAATTTGCGCGTCACCGGCGACAAGCTGACCCAAAAGATGTACTACCATCACAGCGGCTTTCCCAGCGGCCTGACCGAAACAATGCTCAAAGACAAACTAGCCGCCGATCCTACCAAAGTTATGGAAAAAGCCATCATGGGTATGTTGCCAGTTAACAAACTGCGCCCAGCCCGCCGCTTACGTCTTAAAATTTACGCCGGCTCCGAACATCAGCACGAACCTCAAAAGCCTGTTACCCTGTCGCTTAAGGAGAAATCAGTATGAGCGCCACAACCGCCAACAAATCCGTCTTCTATGCCCTGGGTCGTCGCAAAAGTGCTACGGCTCGAGTGTATGTAAAATCCGGCAAGGGCACCATCAGCATCAACAACCAACCGGCTGCGACGTACTTTGCCGACAGTAAGTATTTGCTCGGTAAACTCCAACAACCGTTTACGATTTTGGAACAAGAGAACAAGTTCGATATCACCGTGCGTGTCATAGGCGGCGGTCACGACGGCCAGGCCGAAGCCATCCGTTTGGGTATTGCCAAAGCCCTGGTTGCTATGGACGAAAATCTCAAGAATACCTTGAAACGAGCCAACATGCTCAGCCGTGACAGCCGCGAAAAAGAACGCAAGAAGTTTGGTCTACGCGGTGCCCGCAAGCAGCGCCAGTTCACTAAGCGCTAGGATTCGAGGACAAGCCACCATGTCACCTGACTACGAGGCATACTACGTTCAACCACACCTCTTTACCAATGAAGCGTCACTAAGACTCGACGAGCAAGGCCTGTTGACCACCATGATTGAGGCAGGAATCCTTTCGTCCGATAATTCAGATGCGCAGATGCACTACGCAAAAGTACGCGTTCAATACGTTTCTATTCTGGTAAGGGCAGAAAAGGGCGAAGACTACGATTTAGTAAGCCCTCACCCTCAGTGGCAGAGCGACGTAGAGCGCTGGCGTTTACGTAACCATGGTGATGCAGATCCGCTTAACGAATCAATAGGCTTTATGACCGCCTGTGAAAAAATTATAGTCGAGGGTAAACCCCGACTTTTTCTGCGAGTATCACCCAGTATTGTCGATATTGATGAAGATTCCTGCCTCATTCCCCTGTGTTCAATTGAGGCAATCTCAATCTTGCCGCCCCAAGTTTCTGAAGCCTTGCTACTTACCGAGAACTACACCTCATTAAACGACAGAGCAATTGACTTTGCTCTAAAGTTAAATTATGAAACCTCAGTGCTTGATTATCTTCGCCACACCCCAGATTTTCAGACTGTTTGGACGCCCGAAGCTTCGCTAATTCCAGTCTGGGGTCCGGTTCAGCTGTTACCTACTATTGAAGCAGAGAATTAGTCTCCGGCTATCGAGCAATCATGGAGTGAAATTTGAAAGTGAGGGACGATTCAGCGCTAGGGTATACCTACCCTATTGGTACAAGAATTAATGTTTTTTCACAATATAACTGGGGTGACTCGAAAAGCTCCGGCGTTGAAAATCTGAAGCAGAATTCTCGCACGTAGTCTGGAAACTTCTCCGGG
>JABXNS010000117.1_pt1 | contig 23111 bp, 19 predicted proteins | sample 7301101 | NCBI WGS metagenome assembly JABXNS01 (sample SAMN14449646, study PRJNA615230) | soil metagenome | isolation source: soil from bare, unvegetated metal-rich iron-sulfur acidic spring small-cell... | place: Canada: Paint Pots Mound, Kootenay National Park, BC | collected 2017-05-25 | reverse complement strand
GTCCGCGAGCGAGGCCCGGCGACCCGGCCCCCCCTGCCCCGCGTCGGGCCGCACAATCTCAGGGCGCCTTGTATCGAGATGGAACTGCAGCGCTTTGCGCTTGTATTCGCGAAGTGCTCTGTGATCCAGCTCGCGCAGGATGTGGCGCGGGACGTCCCGGACGACGAGCCGCACGATCTTGTCATCGATGCCGTCCTCCGATTTGTCAAGCGCCTCGCGGATCGCCTCGTCGAGCGATGCGGGTGAGAGCCCGGCGCCGGAGAGTGGGGGGAGATCGATCCATTTCCGCAGTGGTGGAATCGGGTGAAATGTGTGCGTCCGGGTCGCAAGGTCGTGCTCGATTATGCCCTTTCCACCGCTTTTTGTCGCCTCCTCCTCGGCCAACTCGCCCCACGAATTGGTGCTCGTGTAGTCGAGCGATCCCGAATAGAACGCGTTCGGCGCAATCTTCCGGTACACGTGGTAATGCCCGAGCGCGACATAGTCCCAGAGCTCGGCGTGCAGTTCCTGTTCAGTGATCCCCATCGGTCGGCGATCGAGCTCGCGCCCGCTCCTCGGCAACACTCCCTCGATCTCTCCGTGAAGCAGGAGAATGTTGTGCTTAGCGTGTGGATCGGGCTCGAACGGCGGCGTCCTCCCCATGTCGGGCACCGCGAGAATGGAGAGGTCGTGCGCGGGAAACGGGATCCGCTTCGGCTCGCCTTCCACAACATTGATACCGAGCGGCGAGAACAGCCGGAGGATACACCCGGTCTCGGCAGTGCGCGGAGTGTCATGATTGCCCGCGACCATAACGACGGTCGCATCGGGTAACATCTCCATGAGGCGCGAGAACTGGTGAAACGCGTAGAGAATGGCCGGGTTGCTGGGACGAACGGAGTGAAATACGTCCCCGGCGATGAGAACCAGCTCCGGCTTGAGCTCGATCACCTTGTCGATGACGCGGCGCAGCGAAACCGCGACATCCGCCTCGCGCTGATTGATTCCGGCGGGGGTCTGTCGTTGGTATTGTCTGAAGCCGAGATGTATGTCCGAGAGGTGAACCAGTCTCATCGCGTGCGCATCGCCCGTATCCACTGCGTGATCTTCGTCCGCACTTGCATCGGCGATCCCGCCGGCGCCCCCCTCCGCGCCGGGTTTGCGGCGACCGTCGACCTTACGAGGATGCTGCTCTTGGAGTCAGTAATCCAGCCTAGTCTTCGATCGATTTGAATTGTGCCCGCGAGCAGGCCTGAAGTGGCATACGCGGCGGCTGGGGATGGCGCGCCCAGAGCAGCCGGATTCGGCGTGTTAATGCGTGACATGGTGCCGTGCATGGAGATGTACGCAATGTCGCCATTCCTTCCCAGGGAGTCGAGACGGAAGGTCGCCCGCACCTCGCCGAGCGTACCGGGATCGCCACTCAACGGGATCTGCATCTGGCGGGTCCACTTTTCGCCCACCGCGATCGGCTCACGCGCCAACATTGCGGGCATCTCTCCAAAGATGTGCCGCAGCTCACTGTTGGGATCCGCGTCATCGACGATCTCCATCGCTCCGTCGGTGGAGACACGAACCCAGACGCGCTTGGCCTGCATCGTCCGCCGCCTGAGATCGGCGAGGGAGGCCGCCGAGGCAGGAGTCATCGCGACGGAGTCCGTGATCGACTGCATCAGCGTGCCGCCTGAGGTCCATTGCTGCGCGATCGCGCGCGTGAAAACCTCGATTGACGTCGTCATCGAGCTGGTGGTGGAGTCGCCCCCGCTTCGCATTGCGGTGCCGGTCATCTCGACTGACTGCGAGAGATGCATCCGTAGAGTGTCTCCGATGTGGGGGCGGATCTGGAGGAGGACCGGCTGGGCGAGCGCCCCGCGGGAAAGGAAAAGGACTGCAAGAAGAGCGGATTTCTTAACCCCCATAGGGACTCCTCAGAACCCGTAGGGATCGTTTTCCGGAGCCGATTTGATGATCCCCGCCATGGGGCGCGGCGCGGCCTGGGCCGGGATGACCTTCCGGAACTGGGCGCTGAAATACGCCTTGACGTTTTCGGGTCGGGCGAGGAGGGTCGCGTTCCGGGCGCGGATCACTTCTTCCTCCGTATAGAGGGCCGTAATTTCCTGCACCCAGGGCAGTGTGATTGTCGGATCCAGCGGCCTCAGAGCGCGCAGAATCGCGGCCTCTAACGCGACCTCGTTCGACTGTGGGTAGCGTTCCGAGCCTTCGCGTCCCTGCATAACCGCTGGACGCGGGAACCGCACGAAGATCGGTTGGGTGAAATGTGGGTGCCGAATCATCAACTGTCCCTTCTCCAGAGTCGCGAGCTTGGTTCTTGTCGCCGGGCTCAGCACCGCGTACCCCGGCGTCGATAGTTCGTCGGGGTCCATTCTGCCGAACACCGATGTCCCGGAATTGCCGACGACCCTTCGATGCACCTGCGAGCGGAATTGCTGCGCGCTGAACAGCACGAGCCCCAGGTACCGGCCGCGCTCCGCGATGTCGAGCAACATCTTCCTGACGTAGGTATCCGGGCCGTCGCCGGGCGCATACTTGTTCAGCTCGTCAACGAATACGACCAGGTGCTTTACGCCAAGGTCCCGGCGCTCCAGGTGCTCGCGGAGCTTGGACACGATTCGAGCGAAGATCAGATCCTGCGCATCTTCCTCAAGGTTGGCGACATCGACTACGTACACCGTGCGATCGCCAAAGCTCCCGAACGGAAGGTCGCTCACGGCGCCCGAGTCAGTGACGAGCCCGGCGCAGCGGGTGGATATGTTCGAGAGCCGGTTCCGAACCTTGCGGATCGTCGCGACGTGATGCGTGCGCCAGCTCTCGCCGTCCTTCTTCTCCATTCCCAGAAGGACATCACGGAACCAAGCGTCGAGGTCAGCGAATGATTGAACTCTGTGCTTCTTGCTCAGGACGGGATCCGAGAACTCCTTGTCGACCACGTTCTCCTTGATGAAGTCGATGAGCGCGTCGGCCTTGGCGTCGACGTCATCCTTGTTGAGGAGAACCTCGGCGAACTGCAGGACTTCACGCAGACCCCACGTGAGCGGCGTGACGTTGTCGAGCAGAGATTCGTTGTTCCGGAAGGTGTTGAGAGCGAGACCTTTGGCGGTGTATGGCGCGAAATACTTGACGCTCTCAAAAGGCTTCGGCTCGACGCCGAGCTTCTCATAGAGGAGCTCGTCCGCTTTCTCGACCTTACCCGGTTGGTCCAGATAGCAGAGATCGGGACCCTTCACGTTGAAGCAAACCGCCGCAATCGATCCCTTGTCGTCCGGGAAATGACGGAACAGGGACGCGAGCAGCCACTCGACAGCACTCGTCTTGGTCGCGAGTCCCGAGACCCCCGTTATGTTGAGGTGTGCGGCCTCGGGTCCCAACAGAAATTCCGCGTCCAGATAGATGACAGCCTCTGTTCCTCCCGCGCGATAGACGCCGATTGGAATTCCGCTGTTGGCTCCTTCGCGCAGATAGCTGTCCATTCGTAGCGCTACCTGGACGTCAGCTTCTTCAGCCAGAAAGACCTGGCCCATCGGCACTGGTTGAAGCGGCTCTTCCGGGATTTGTCGCAGCACGGCGGCCGTGTAGAGTCGAATCTCAGCGCGTTCAGTGGACGCGTACCCCGCCATCGTCGGCAATCCATCGTGGCCGAGCACGTCGTGCATCGGAGACTGCAGGTCGGTATAGCTGAACCCCTCGACGACAATTCCGTAGATATGAGGAATTTGTCCGTCCATTGGGTGCGCGCCGTCAACCCGCACGATCGTTCCGATCCCGACCGGGGAGTCGATTGCGGTCCAGAAATGGAACTCGTGCGGAGTATTCGGCTTCCGCTCCGTCGCGACGACCCGGCCAAGCGCCTCACTCATGAGATGGCTCTCAGAAATTCTTCGCAGTCGCGAATACCATAGGCCATCTTGTCCCACCTGCCGTCGGGTAGGGCAAGCGGCGTGGCTTCCGCCATCACCCAACGCGAAATCTCGTCCGCCCTATCCCCCGGTCGGTCACACTCTGCAATCTCGATCCGCACAAGTCCCCACAGCGGATCGTGGCCGCTCTCATCGCGCAGTCGCAGGTACCAGCTCATCACAGAGTTGCGCGAGCGCGGAGAAACCCGGAACACGGAGGTGCGTTCTCCCTTTTTGAGGCTGAGTAGGTTGCCGAGCGCATAACCATCGAAATAAAGCGTGCGGTGGCTCTTGATCACGCCGACCGCTAAGGCTGACGATGCGACTCGCTCGATGCGACTGATGCCGCCGTCTATGAACAGAGGCGCCTCGGCGCGTGAACACCAGGCTTCGGCGAGCACGTCCTCCAGGCGATCGCGTTCCCGATCCACAGCGCGGTTCGCGCGTTCCTGGAGCACCGCGGGATGCTGGGTTGGATATTCGCCATTCTGATCAGCGGTGGACGTATCGACGATCTCCCAGTTGTCCCGAGCCATCTCCGGACCGGCACTCAGAGTGTCCCCGAGTGGTGGCAAAAATCTGAGCGGCAGGTAAATCTTCCGCTCGACGCGGGGAGGTTCGTGTCCCCATGTAATCAGTCGTCGATTCACCCTGATACGTATGCCGGCCGCCACAGTCGCGAACACGATTGGGATGCCACGATGGTGGCCGACGACGCGCATCTGTTGCGTTCCGTCCAGGAACGCTTCGAACCCGGACCGGGTGTGCCGGGTCACATCCGGAACTTTGATCGCGCGAAGCGAGCTTCCCTCCACGATCTGTGCGGACCGGAGAAGGGGCGGATCGCTCGATATGAAAGGCTCGCGGGAAGTTCCCGACTCAACCGGGCTCATCCCCGGAAGGCGATGCAGCAGCAATCGAAAAGCCGCCCGGCTCGCGGCGTCCGGACTCGAGTTGCTCATCGACATCCCGCGCTACTCCAGCCCGATGTCCCAGGCTTGCTCGAGATCGTTTTTCGAGTACGCTCGGAATGCGGTGAGGGTATGCGTCGACTTGATCCCGGGAACGACCGTCACTTCTTCGGTCACGATTCGGGCGATCGCCTCATGCTCGGCAACTTCGACCATCGCCACGAGGTCCCACTCTCCGGATACCGAATAGACCTGAGCGACACCCTCGATTCCGGCGAGCTTAGTCGCGCACTCGGCGATTCGCTGCGGCTCGGCCTTTATCAATACGATGGCGGTAATCATGGGTGCCCCGATGCTGCTATCTTTGGTGAGCGGCGACGCCGCGCGGTGGGAAGTCATATAACGATACCGGCGGGGCGGACCGTGCGCCACGTTGCGAAATAGAGGTCGAGGATGTCGGAATTGGAGGGAGTTGGAGAGCGCCTTTCAGGGCAGGCTGGGCGCGGCCAGAATCTCGTCTACACGCTTCCGCACACGACGGAGTCGATCTCGGAATTCCTGACGCCCGTCCTCGGTCGCGTCGATCCCTCGGCGGGAGGCACGCAAGTCGTGGTGGTGACCCGCGATGCGGAAACGGCTCTTACGATCTCTGAGGGAGTCCTCCGGCTTTCCGGACCGGCCGGGATCGAAGTCGTCCCTATTACGAGCGCGGCACGCGCGGGTAGAATCTTCAAAACTCGGCCGGTCCTCGCGGTGGCCGGTACGGCGGCCGAGCTCGGAGCGCTCGTGCGCTCATCTTTGCTCAAGCCGGACATTGTACGCACGGTCGCGCTCGCTTGGGCCGATGACATTCTCGACGAAGGCCCGGACACCGTTCGCGCGCTCGAGGGAGTGCTCGGCGAACTGAGTGATTCCGCACGGATCGTCGTCGCTCGCAAGTTGACCCCAGCCGTGGAGAATCTGATCGAGCGCTATGCCCGGCGCGCCCGGCGCGTGGGGCCAGCGGATGCGGAAGTGCCGCAGATGCCAGCGGATTACGAGATGCCGATCATCAAGTATGTCACCGTGGCCGGGAGTGCCCGAGCGAGCGCTCTTCGGAGACTCCTGGACGATCTCGATCCCCCCTCGGCAGTGATCGTCGCGCGAGACGAGACTGCCGCCAACGAAGCAACGGGCGTCTTGCGAACCCTTGGCTACCATGCTGACGACAACTCGATCAGCGTGAGGAGAGGTGATTTCGGGAGTGCGGCGGCCCATACGGTGATCTTTTATCAGCCCCCAGTGACTCCGGCCGAGCTCCAGCGGGTGTCCCGGGCCAAACCAGTGCAGGTCGTCGTCGTTGCCGCGCCAGGCGAGGTCGCATGGCTAAGAGAGCTGGCTAGCGGCAGACTTGCGCCCCTGAATCTTCACGGGCCCGAGCGACGTGCCCACGATCGCGAGGAAGCGGTCCGCCAGGAACTGCGTGCCGTGCTGACCCGCGGAGTTCCCGCACGTGAGATCGTATCGCTCGAGCCGCTGCTCCAGGAATTCGACGGAACGGAGCTCGCCGCCGCTGCTCTTCACGTCTTGGAGCGAGAGAGAGCACAGCGGCGCTTGGCCGACGCGAATCACACGCCGGCTGCGCGGCCGAGACCTTCCGATGCTGAGCGCTCGCGTGGTGGTTCTGGGGTGATGACACGTCTCTTCCTGACGATTGGCACGCGCGACGGCGTGAAGGTGGGTGATCTCATGGGTATCATCGCCGGCGAGGGCGGGATTCCCGGAGATCGCGTCGGAAAGATCGATTTGCGTGAAAGCCACGCGCTCGTCGAGGTGGCGGAGGCCGACGCGGCCGGCGTAATCGCTCGCGTCAACGGCTCGATGATCAAAGGGCGGCGGGTCGTCGCGCGCGGCGAACGGGATCGTGAGGATCGTGAGCGCGCCACGGGACCAAGGGAGAGACTGGATCGGGGTTCGCGAGGCGATCGGCCTCGTCCTCCCCGTCGCAATGGTCCATCCGAGCGACCAGCCCGTGGAGGCTCACCCCGTCGAGATCGCGATCGCTCGTGAGTGGCCCGAGCGGACCATTCCACCAGGGCGGCGGCTGGATCGAAGTGATTGCGGGAGTGATGTTTAGTGGTAAGAGCGAGGAGCTGATCCGTCGAGTCCGGCGCGCCATCATCGCCCGAAAGCGGGTACAGGTATTCAAGTCGCACCTCGATGCGCGTTACGCAGGGATTTACTCAATCTCGAGCCACGACGGCCGCACGGTCGAAGCGATTCCCGCCGATTCCGCGGCTCAGATCAGCCTCCAGATCGACCCGATGGCGCACGTCATCGCGATTGACGAGGCACAGTTCCTTGATGAGGGGGTGGTGCCTCTCGTAACGTCGCTGGCCAACCGAGGACGCCGGGTAATCATGGCCGGAACGGACACGGACTTCCGTGGCGAGCCCTTTGGCTCGATGCCGGAACTAATGGCTATTGCCGAGGTAGTGGACAAGCTGCACGCGATTTGCGTACTCTGCGGGGGCCCCGCCAGCCGCAATCAAAGGCTGATCGGAGGCCGGCCGGCATCGTACAACTCGCCGCAGATCATGGTTGGCGGCACCGAGTCATACGAGGCGCGCTGCCGGATGTGTCACACCGTTCCGGCGGGCGACGCGGCTCAGGTCTCGCTTCTTTAGCAGCTCGAGCGTCTGCCGAGATAGATCGGACAGCTCCAAGCAGATGTTTACGCGTGACAGGGGTAGAACAACTTCCTATCTTGGCCTCACTCGCGGCTGAACTCCACCTCAATCCAGTCAAAGATGATCCGCATCGGACTGACCGGAAACATCGCCAGCGGAAAGTCGGAGGTCGCAAGAATGCTGGCTGGTCGCGGCGCCACAGTTATCGACGCCGATGTGCTCGCCCGTGAGGCGGTGCAGCCAGATACCCAAGCGCTCAAGGATATCGTCAAGCGCTGGGGCAAGGATATTCTGAGGCAGGACGGGAGCCTGGATCGCGAGGCGCTCCGGCGGATAGTCTTCGCCGACCAGAGCGAGCTCGACGCTCTCAACAGAATCGTGCACCCGGGGGTAACCCGGCTCCGGGACCGCGAGATCGCCAGAGCGAAGGAGCGTGGAGATCCGATCGTCGTCTGCGTAATTCCCCTCCTCTTCGAGAGAAACCTGGTCGAGGAGTTCGATGCCATCGTTCTGGTCGATGCCCCGCGCCCCCTCAGACTGGAGCGCCTGGTGACGACTCGAGGGTTGGAAGAGACGGATGCCATGAACATGATTGCGGCCCAGATGCCAGCGGAGCTGAAGCGCGCGAGAACGGACTACGTCATCGAGAACAATGGCTCGCTCGAAGATCTGGAGCGCGACGTCGATGCGCTATGGAGTTCCCTTCAGCGCGATGAGGCGGGAGTAGGAAAGACGGCTGCGCAGGTTTCTTGACTCTGTTTTAGAGCGCGGATAGACTTCGCGCCCTGCGGTCAGGCAGGCATCCTCCAGCGGAGCACAGGTGGCCAACATCCCAAACGATCTCCAATACACGGAAGAGCACGAGTACGTCCGTAAGGGTAAAGACGGCAATGCGGAGATCGGGATCACCGACTACGCCCAGGGCGAGCTCGGCGACATCGTTTACATCGAGCTGCCGAGAGTCGGAACGAGATTCGGAAAGCACGATGTGTTCGGCACAATCGAGGCGGTTAAGGCAGTGTCAGAACTGTTCGCGCCAATCGCGGGCGAGGTGGTGGCTATCAACGAGCGGCTCGACAAGGAGCCCGCGCTCGTGAACAGCGATCCTTACGGCGCGGGCTGGATGATCAGGGTCAAGCCAAGCAATCCGTCGGAGATCGATGCGCTGATGAAGTCGGACGCCTACGCGAAGCACATTGGGAAGCCCTAAGTCACCGTCACGACTTCCGTCGGCCACTCGCCCATCAGCATCGGCTGAAACGGAAAGAGTCGAGCGCGGAATACACCACTTTGTACAGCCGGATCGGCGTCCATTATCGCTCGTGCGTCGGACTCGGACGCGGCGCGAATTACCACGATCGCGAATGAGCCATCGCTCGTGCGTTCGATCGTCCGGCCAGCGAAGACTATCACCCCTTTCGCCAGCAATTCCTGCGAGTAGGCCCAGTGCTCGGCGGCGGAAGACTTCTCGGCATCAGTCGGCCCATCAGTCAACATCGCGAGCCGACTGGGACAAAGTGTGTACATGAAAACGGTGGACGGGACCTGTCGTGGATCGGCTACCCGCATTTAAACACCTCGTGAAAAGATGCGTCCTGCTAGACGCTAATCGCGCTCAGAACCTGGTCCGTGGACCGCACGCGACCGATTCGGGGAAAGACCGTCGAGATGGCAAACGCATGCGCTCCTTCGCTGAGGCCGGACATCGCGTCCTCCACGAAAACCAATGCGTAGCCGTGCTCAAAGGCGTCGCGCGCGGTCGACTCCACGCCAAAATTCGTGGCGATTCCTCCAATCACGATCGTCGTGATCCCGCGGCGGCGAAGCTGAAGATCGAGCGGGGTCCCGTAAAATGCACCCCACTGCCTCTTTGTGATCATGATGTCGCGTGGATCGCGACCCAGATCGGCGGAAATCTTGTCCCAGCCAGGCTTTCGCACTGAGGCCAAAGACGGCGCGTCGATTGGCTGGTTGAGCAGGTCCCCGCCGTCGGAGGAATAGGAAACATTCACCAGCACCACCAGTCCGCCGGTTGCGCGAAACCCTTCAGCCAGACGCGCCGAACGCGCCAGCACCTCGGACGCCATGTGGGGCGCGGTCTCTCGCTCAAGAATGCCTTTCTGAAGATCAATCAGAACCAGAGCGGTCTGTTTTGGGTCGAGCCGGAGAGCCTCAGCCATCTCAGCCTTTTCGGACTTCTGCCTCTACGTAAGAGTCCGCGGGCAAGCACGAGCATATTAGGTTCCTGTCGCCATATGCGCTCTCCACACGTGCGACTGTCGGCCAGAATTTGAAGTCCCGGGTCCACGGCGCCGGGAACGCAGCCTCCTCTCTCGTATATGGGTGCGTCCAAGTTGTCGCCGTCACACGAGCGACAGGATGTGGAGCGTTCTTGAGGACGTTGTCCTGCTTGTCCGCTTCGCCGTTCTCGATTCGCCTGATCTCGTCGCGAATCGAGATCATCGCCTCGCAGAATCTGTCGAGCTCGTCCTTGGGCTCGGACTCGGTCGGCTCGATCATCAGCGTCCCGGGCACCGGGAACGAGACCGTCGGCGCATGGAAGCCGTAGTCCATCAATCGCTTCGCGATGTCCTCGACCTCGATGCCGCTCGCCTGCTTCACCACCCGGGTGTCGACGATGCACTCATGCGCGACCGTTCCGTGCGCGCCTTTGTACAGCACCGGAAAGTGCGGCTCGAGTCGCTTTGCGATGTAGTTGGCATTGAGGATCGCGATCTTGGTCGCGTACTCGAGCCCATCGCCGCCCATAAGCTTGATATAGGCGTACGAAATCGGAAGTATGCTCGCGCTGCCCCACGGCGCTGCCGAAACGGCCCCCACTTCGTGCCGTCCATCCAGTCTGACCACCGGATGGCCTGGTAAGAATGCAACAAGATGCTTCGCCACGCCGATGGGACCCATCCCCGGTCCGCCACCGCCGTGCGGAATGCAGAACGTCTTGTGGAGATTCAAGTGGCAGACATCGGCGCCGATGTCCCCGGGCCGGCACAATCCGACCATCGCGTTCATGTTTGCGCCATCCATGTATACCTGCCCGCCATACTTGTGAACGATGTCGCAAATCTCGACGATGGATTCCTCGAATACGCCGTGGGTCGATGGATAGGTGACCATCAGCGCCGCCAGGTGCAGTCCGTGTTCTTCCGCCTTCGAGCGAAGGTCGTCGACATCGATGTTCCCCCGCTCGTCGGTCTTCACCACCACGACTTTCATTCCTGCCATTACCGCACTCGCCGGATTGGTTCCGTGCGCCGACTGTGGAATGAGACACACGTTGCGGTGCGCCTCGTTGCGTGACGCGTGATATGCGTCGATCACGAGCAGTCCAGCAAACTCCCCTTGGGAGCCGGCATTCGGCTGGAGTGAGACCGCGGCGAACCCCGTTATCTCCGCCAGAGCGCTCTCCAGCTCATCGAACAGCTGGCGATATCCGTCGGTCTGGTCGAGCGGAGCAAAGGGATGGATCTTGGCGAATCCCGGCCACGTGACCGGCATCATTTCAGCTGTCGCGTTGAGTTTCATCGTACACGAGCCGAGCGGAATCATCGAGTGGACAAGCGAGAGATCCCGCGACTGGAGCTTGTTCATGTAGCGGAGCATCTCCGTCTCGGCGTGGTGCTTGTTGAACACCGGGTGCGTGAGGAATGGAGTCGTCCGGTTGAAGCGCTCGTCGTAGCGGGTGTCCGATCCCGAGGCCAGGTCCTCGATGCCGAAGTCGGGGTCCTTTCCACCGTTGAACGCCCGCAGAAGATTCGTGATGTCGTCGTTGCTGACTGTCTCGTCCAGCGCGATGACGATGCTTCTGTCATCCATGAAACGCAGATTTATCCGCCTGCTGCGCGCCTCATCCAGAATGGCCTGTCCGTTTCGCTTGCCGAGGGCAACACGAATCGTGTCGAAATAGTCGTCGTAAACGATGGTGTAGCCGAGTCTCCGCAGGCCTTCCGAGAGCGCCGCCGCAAATTCGTGCACCCGCCGTGCAATCCGGGTGAGACCCTGCGGGCCGTGATAAACCGCGTACATGCTTGACACCACCGCCAAAAGCACCTGGGCCGTGCAGACGTTGCTCGTCGCCTTCTCGCGGCGGATGTGCTGTTCTCTCGTCTGAAGCGCCATCCGGAGCGCCGGCATTCCGTCCGCATCGCGCGACACTCCGATGATGCGTCCCGGAATGTGTCGCTTGAACTCGTCCCTCGTGGCGAAATACGCTGCGTGCGGACCTCCGTACCCGAGCGGAACGCCAAAGCGCTGAGTATTGCCGACGACGACGTCGGCCCCCCATTCGCCCGGCGGCGTGAGCAGTACGAGGCTCAGGAGATCGGCCGCCACCGTGAGTAAAGCATCGGAGCCGTGCACCTGCTCGACGGTCTTCGTGTAATCGATGACTGCGCCGTCGGTCGCCGGATACTGCACGAGAGCGCCAAAGACTTCCGGACCGATCTCGAAATCGGCATAGCTCGACACTCGTACTTCGATTCCGCGCACACCAGCGCGAGTTTTCACCACGTCGATCGTCTGCGGATGGCACTCGGACGCGACGAGAAACACTTCCTTGCCGGACTTGCCTTTGAGCGCGTAGCTCATCGTCATCGCTTCCGCGGCCGCCGTCGCTTCGTCTAGCAACGACGCGTTTGCAATCTCAAGCCCCGAGAGGTCGATCACCATCGTCTGGAAGTTGAGTAGCGCCTCGAGCCGTCCCTGCGCGATCTCAGCCTGATACGGCGTATAGGCCGTGTACCAGCCCGGATTCTCGAGAATGTTTCGCTGAATCACCGGTGGCGTGACACAATCTGAGTATCCCATTCCGATGAACGAGCGAAAAACTTGATTCTTGGCAGCGAGGGCGCGAAAATAGGTCAGGACCTCCAGCTCGGTCATTCCTTTCGGCAGGCTCAGGCCGTCACGAAGGCGGATCTTCCGTGGAACCGTCGCGTCTATCAGCGATTCGAGCGATGAAAATCCGAGCGTCGTGAGCATCTTGGCCACATCTCGCTCGTTGGGTCCGACATGCCGGGGTACGAAGGATTCAGCGGGAGGAATCCCGGCTTCAACGTGCTTGATTGTGGTGCTCATAGGAGTGACAATTTAACACCCTATGCACCCCCGGCGAAGTTACGGCCGCTGGCGCCTTCTCGTCGCGGCGCCCCGCTCAGGCGCCGAAAACATGGCGCGGGATACAGCGTTGCAGGCACGCGCCGCGCGAACGGGCGAGACTGTGTTCAGTATCTATTCGTGGAGCCACCCGACGCTCTCGTTCGGACGGAATCAGCCTGCGTCCGGCTTTTACGACGTCTCGAAGATTCGCGCCTCCGGAATCGACGTAGTGCGAAGACCAACCGGCGGACGTGCCATCATCCACCACCGCGAAGTCACATACAGCGTCACGGCTCCGCTTGAGAACGCCGCGCCCCTTCGCGCAACGTATTCGCGGATCAATCACATCCTGCAGACCGGCCTCAGCCAGCTTGGCGTTTCCGTCGAGGTGGCATTGCCATCCCGGCGAGCACCGGTCCCAAGCGTGCGACCGTGCTTCGAGACACCGGGCGAAGGGGAGCTCGTAGCAGAGGGAGCCAAGCTGGTTGGCAGCGCACAATGGAGAGACGAAGGCGCGCTGTTGCAGCATGGCTCGATCCTCGTCGATGATGACCAGTCGTCGCTTCCAGCTTTTGCCGTTGGGAAGCGGTCACCGAGTGTGACGCGGTCACCGAGTGTATCGATTCCGGCACCAGCAACACTTTACTCTCTGCTTGGTCGCTCCCCCCAAGCTACAGAGGTCGCGAACGCGATGTTCGAGGCAGTGCGCTCACTCGAGGACGCGGATGCAACGGAGCTGCCCGAGGACGAGGTCCGCGCCGACGCGCTGGAATACGTTCCGCACTTTCTCAATGAGGATTGGACATGGCGGAGATGAGGTACGCGCGGCTCCTCCTTTGCGCATTGGTGTTATTCGGATGCGCTGAACCCGAATCGTCCTCGGCCAAGACCGGTGGCGGCACGCTAGCGATCGCGGCCGGCGGCGATCCCGATGTGCTGATCCCATCGCTCGTTCAAACCGTTCAGGCGGCGGAGATGACCGATATGATCTTTGACCGCTTGGCGGACATCGGCGATTCGCTCAACATCCTCGCCGACAAAGGGTTCACGCCGCGCCTCGCGGATCGCTGGACGTGGAGCACTGATTCACTGAGCATTGCGTTTCATGTGAATCCAAAGGCCAGGTGGCATGACGGGCTGCCGGTCCGGTCGAGCGATGTGCGATTCACTGTCGCCAGCACGAAGGACTCGGCGCTCGGCTCGCCGGTGACGTCCCTCATCTCGAACATCGATTCGGTCACGACGCCCGATTCCGCGACCGCCGTCTATTGGTTCCACGCCCGCTCGCCGCAACAGTTCTACGACGCGGTCTATCAACTTCCGATCATGCCTGAGCACATCTGGAAGAGCATTCCTTCGGCGGCCTGGCGCGGGTCCGACGCGGCGAAGCATCCCATCGGCTCCGGCCAGTACAGGTTCGTTCGCTGGATTCCGGGCGCGGCTGTCGAGCTAGCCGCCGACACGGTGAATTATAGGGGCGCGCCGGGCCTTAGTCGGCTGATCTGGAGCATCGCTCCAGATTTCACCACCGCCGTGACGAGATTCCTTGCGGGTGAGACCGACTTCTTCGAGCAGCTCCGGCCGGAGAACGTGCCCGAAGTTGCCAAGCACCCAGAGCTCCGCACCAAACGCTATCCCGCTCTCCAATACCTGTTCGCACAGTTCAACCTGCGTGATCCGGCAAATCACGCGCGCCTGCACCCCATCTTCGGCAACCGCGAGCTTCGCCGCGCGCTGACGATGGCGACAGACCGCGCTACTCTGGTGCGCAGCGTTTTCGACACCCTCGCCCTTCCCGCACTGGGGCCGACAGTGCGGGCCTATTCCACGACTGACGCAGGCCTTAAGCAGATTCCGTTCGATCTCGTCCGGGCGAAGCAAATTCTCGACTCACTCGGCTGGCGCGTCACGGGGCCCGATGGAATGCGCTCCCGCAACGGACGTCTGCTGGAATTCACTCTCTCCGTCCCGAATTCGAGCAACGTGCGGGTTCGATTGGCGGTATCGCTCCAGGAGCAGCTCCGCCAGGCAGGCGTAAAGGTGAACGTCGAGCAGCTAAACTTTCCGGTGCTTGTAGAAAAAGAGAGAAAACGCGCGTTTGACGCTGCGCTAGGTCAGTGGAACCTGCAGCCGAGTCCTGGCTCGGTCCGCGGATCGTGGGGGACAGCGGGGTCGCGCGCGACAAGCGGCAACAACTACGGCTCGTACGAGAATCCGGTGTTCGATGCGAACGTTGACAGCGCGCTCGCGTCGTTCGATCAAGCCAAACGCAAAGCGTATTTCACCGCCGCGTACGAGGTGATCATTCAGGATGCGCCGGCTATCTGGTTGGCCGAGCCGACGCCAACCGTAGGGTATCACTCGCGTCTGCAGCTGGGAACACTGAGACCGGACGCATGGTGGGCACATATTCCCGAGTGGTGGGTTCCGGCGGCCCAGCGGATTCCGCGCGACAATGCGCCTCCCTCGTCAACGCCGCCGCCACCCGCGCGAGCGGCGCGTCAGAAAACCCCGTAGCGGTGCTCCGCTACATCGCGCGACGGCTGGGTCAGGCGGTGGTGATCGTCGGCATCGTCGCCGCGATCACGTTCGCCCTGATTCATCTCGCCCCGGGCGACCCGTTCACCGCCTTGACCGACAACCCGAACGTGAGCGAGAACGTACGGCAGGCGTTGCGCGCGCAGTACGGCTTCGATCGTCCGTTGCCGGAGCAGTTCGTCAAATACGTCAACGCCCTCGCGCACGGTGACCTGGGCTGGTCACTCTCGCACGATCAGCCAGTGCGCGAGGTTCTGGGGAGTGCCCTTCCCAATACGCTTCTTCTCATGGGTATCGCACTCGTTGGAAGCTTCGCCCTCGGCATCCTTATCGCTCTTATCCAGGTAGCCCGGCGCGGTTCGATCGTCGATCACGCGATCAGTGGAATCTCTCTCTTTTTCTTCTCGATGCCGGATTTCTGGCTCGCCATTCTGGCGCTGCTAGCGTTCAGCTACTGGCTGCCGATCTTTCCCGTTGGGGGCAATGTCGATCCCGTGAACCACGAGTACATGCGATTCGGTGCGCGGGTCGCGGATCGGTTGTGGCACCTCGCGCTCCCGGCGCTTACTCTCACGTTGCTCGCGTCAGCCGCGGTGGCACGATACCAACGCGCCGCACTGCTCGACGTTCTACCGGCCGATTTCATCCGAACGGCGCGCCTCAAAGGGCTCACGGAGCGGGAGATTCTGTATCGGCATGCCCTACGTAACGCGCTTTTACCAATTATCAGCTTGGTCGGACTCTCATTCCCTGCTCTTCTCACCGGCGCGTTTTTCGTCGAGAAGATCTTTGCTTGGCCGGGGATGGGATTCGCCGTCGTCAACGCCATCGGCACACGCGACTATCCGCTGGTGGTGGGCGGCGTCATCGTCGGCAGCATCACGGTCACGATCGGTAGCCTTCTCTCCGACTTGCTATATGCCTGGGCAGATCCGAGACTCCGCAGCCACTGACGCCGCGCGCCCGCGCGAGTCGCCGCTCGCGCTCGGAGTGCGCCGAATCCTGCGCAAGCCGTCCTCGCGCGTGGCTGTTTTCGTCCTTGGCGTCATCCTACTGGTGGGCCTCTTCGCGCCCCTGGTCGCGCCCCACGATCCAGCGGCCCAGCCGGACATCGTGCTGCTCAAAGACCTTCCGCCGTCGCTCGCGCATCCATTTGGCACCGATCCGTACAGCAGAGACGTGTTGAGTCGCGTCATCTACGGCGCGCGACTCTCGCTCATGATCGGAGTTCTGGCGACGGTTGTCAGTCTCACCGTCGGGGTCGCTTACGGCGCGATCGCTGGCTACGCAGGTGGATTCCTGGACGCGTTCATGATGCGACTGCTCGACGCATTTCTCTCAATGCCCAGACTGCTGCTTCTCATCGGTGTATTGGTAGCGTGGCCGAGACTGTCGATTGGCGCGCTGGTATTGTTCCTGGGGCTCACTGGCTGGTTCGGGCTTAGTCGCATTGTCAGAGGTCAGGTTCTTGCGTTGAAGCACGCGGAATTCGTGACCGCTGCGCAGGCGCTCGGCGCCAGCCGGAGGCGGATTCTGTGGAGGCACCTACTCCCGAATCTCGTTTCCCCGATTGTCGTCGCGGCAACGCTCGGCGTCGCGCACGTGATCGTGCTTGAGGCTGGGCTTTCGTACCTTGGCATCGGCGTGCCGCAGCCGCTGGCGAGCTGGGGGAACATCATTCTGGACGGTTCCGATCAGTTCCCAAGCCTCTGGTGGATGGCACTCTTTCCGGGTCTCTTCATGGTCCTCACGGTGATGACGCTGAACATCCTGGGCGAAGCGCTGCGCGACGCGTACGAGCGGCGCTGACATCGATGACCGAGCCCCTTCTCTCGATTCGCGATCTCCGCACCTGGTTCTATACGGAGGCGGGCGTCGCCCGCGCCGTCGATGGCGTCAGCTTCGACATCGGCTCCGGCGAGACCGTAGGCATTGTCGGAGAATCGGGGTGCGGGAAGTCGGTGACCGCGCTTTCGATCCTTCGGCTCATTCAGCCCCCCGGGCGAATCGAGCCCGGCAGTGTCATCGAGTTCGAGGGAAAGGATCTGGTCACCCTCGCTGACGACGATATCCGCGACATTCGGGGGAATCGCATCTCGATGATATTCCAAGAGCCGATGTCGGCCCTCAACCCGGTATTCACCGTTGGCGACCAGGTTGCGGAGGTCGCCCGTGTTCACGCGCGCATGAGGAGGGGGGATGCATGGACTCAAGCGGTGGAGATGCTCGCGCTCACCGGGATCCCGGACGCGCAAGCGCGGGCAAATCAGTATCCGCACCAGCTCTCGGGTGGAATGCGCCAGCGCGTGCTGATCGCGATGGCCCTCATGATGAAGCCCGCGCTCGTCATCGCGGACGAGCCAACCACCGCACTAGACGTCACGATTCAGGCGCAGATCCTCGATCTGCTGGTCGATCTCCAGAAAAAGATCGACACCTCCATACTGATGATCACCCATGATCTGGGCGTAATCGCCGAGACTGCGTCCAAGGTAATAGTGATGTATGCAGGCGAGGTCGTGGAGCAGGCAGAGGTCGACGAGCTGTTTGCCAAGCCGCACCATCCCTACACCGAGGGATTGATGCACTCGATGCCGCACATCGGGCACGATCAGGAGAGACTCAATGTTATTCCCGGGACGGTGCCAGCGCCTACTGAATGGCCGCACGGGTGTCGCTTTCGGGAGCGGTGCCCCTACTCGTGGGACCTTTGCGAAGCGGAGCATCCACCGCTCTACCAGATTGGCCCGGGGCACGTTTCGCGCTGCCATCTTGCGATCGAGCCCGAGCGCAGGAACAGTCCCCACCCGCCGCTAGTGATCGAAGCAGAGGTCGCGGCAGCATGAACGGGACAGAGCCTCTGGTATCTGTACGGAATCTCCGGAAGGAGTTTCCGATCAAGAAAGGCGTCTTCGCGCGGCAGGTGGGCGCCGTCAAGGCGGTGAACGATGTCTCGTTCGACGTCGCGCGCGGAGAGACCCTCGGCATCGTGGGCGAGTCCGGGTGCGGGAAGACGACGACTGGCCGGACGATTCTTCGCCTCATCGAGCCAACGTCGGGTGAAATCAGATTCGACGGGCGTGACGTACGCTCGATGGGCACGTCCGAGCTGCGCGCGCTGAGACGCGAGATGCAGATCATCTTCCAGGATCCTGTCTCCTCCCTCAACCCGCGCATGAGCGTCGGCGCGATCATCCGGGAGGGACTCACCATTCACCGGCTCGCCGAAGGTGCGGCCGCGGACACGCGGGTGAGACAGCTCCTCCAGGAAGTCGGCTTGCGCCCGGAGTACGCGAACCGTTATCCGCACGAGTTCTCTGGGGGACAGCGTCAGCGCATCGGGATCGCGCGGGCGCTATCGGTCGAGCCCAAGTTCATCGTCTGTGACGAGGCCGTTTCGGCCCTCGATGTCTCGGTGCAGGCACAGGTTATCAACCTGCTCGAGGACCTGCAGCGGGAGCATAACCTCACCTACATGTTTATCGCGCACGATCTCTCGGTCGTCGAGCACATCGCCGATCGCGTCGCGGTGATGTATCTGGGAAAGATCGTCGAGCTCGCGACGGCCGAAGATCTGTATAGCTCTCCCCTAATGCCGTACACTCAGGCGCTTCTTTCCGCCGTTCCGATCGCCGATCCACACGCCAGGAAGGAGAGAATCATTCTGCAGGGAGACGTTCCCTCTCCTGCGAACCCACCCTCGGGATGCGTCTTCCACCCGCGTTGTCACCATCCGGCAAGGGACGCGGCGTGCGCCGCGATCATTCCACCGCTCGAGGAAAAGACGCCCGGACACTTCGCCGCCTGCATCAAGCAGCCGCCTACGATCGTGAGCTGGGAGCAGCAAAAGGAAGTTGGTGGCGTACATCCGCCCGAGCGGTATCTTCCGCTCGCCGCTGTGCACGCCTAACGACCCTATTCTTCCGACAATGGCCAGAGACTCCAAGGACGTTTTCCAGCAGCCCTCGGCAGGAACGTTGACGCACGACGAGCCCCCACCCGGAGTTTTCCGCGGCGCCAGCAAGCGGACCTTCTTCGGGCATCCCGTAGGACTCTCTACGCTCTTCTTCACCGAGATGTGGGAGCGGTTCTCGTACTACGGGATCCGCCCGCTTCTGGTGTTGTTCATGACCGCTGCCATCACGAGCGGCGGTTTCGGTTTCGATCGCGAAACTGCGTCCTCCATCGTCGGCGTCTACGCCGCCAGCGTCTATCTCGCCTCGCTGCCCGGCGGCTGGATAGCGGATAGACTCCTCGGATTGCGTCGAGCCATCTGGTACGGAGGCATTCTCATCGCGCTCGGCCACCTCTCGATCGCGCTTTCGATCGTCTTTGCGCACTCAGCGTTCTTCATCGGGCTGATCCTCATCGTACTAGGCACCGGCTTGCTCAAGCCGAACATCTCGGCCATCGTCGGCGACCTGTATCCGGAGGGTGGATCGCGGCGCGACGCGGGATTCTCGATTTTCTACATGGGAATCAACATAGGCGCGCTCGTCGCTCCGCTCATTACCGGTTACCTCGGCGAGAAAGTGGGTTGGCATCTCGGGTTCGGCGCGGCTGGAGTGGGCATGGTCATCGGACTCATCACCTATCGACTGCGCGCCGACAAGACTCTCGGCGACATCGGCGTGACGCCCGCATCGACCGATCCGGCTGAACACCGCCGGGTCAGGATGACGGTCGCCGTGAGTATTGCAGTCATCGCACTTCTCGTGATACTCACGATGAGCGGCGTTATGCACATCAATCCGGTTTCGCTGGCGCAGAAGATGACCTTTGTCATCGTCGGGTCAGTCGTACTGTACTTCATTTATCTGTTCGTCGGTGGTGGACTGAACATCGAGGAAAAGAAGCGCGTCGTCATCATCATTCTTCTCTTCATCTTCGCAGCGATTTTCTGGTCCGCGTTCGAGCAGGCACCGACCTCGCTCAATCTCTTCGCGCGCGACTACACGAATCGAGTGGTATTCGGATGGGAGATGCCGACTCTGTGGCTCCAGGCGGCGAACTCGGTGTTCGTCATTGTTCTTGCCCCGGTGTTCGCTGCCCTCTGGATTGCACTGGGCAGGAGAGGAAAAGATCCATCGAGCGTCGCCAAGTTTGCGTGGGGCTTGTTCTTCGCTGGCCTGGGCTTCGTGGTGATGTTTCAGGCGTCGCTCATCGTGATTCACGGCGGTGGCAATATACGCGTGTCTCCATGGTGGCTGGTCTGGAGCTATTTCTTCCAGACGATTGGGGAGCTGTCACTCAGCCCGGTGGGACTGAGTTCGATGACAAAGCTCGCGCCGTACAAGTTCAAGGGTCAAATGATGGGCGTCTGGTTCATGGCCTCTGCACTGGGCAATCTGATCGCGGGCCTGGTCGGCGGACACGTCGATCCCGAGAAACTCCAGGAGATGCCCGTACTCTTCAGGCAGACCTCACTCTCGTTATTCATCGCCGCGGTGGTGTGCGGGCTTCTCGTGTTTCCTGTGCGAAAGATGATGCGGGGGGTGCCGGCGGGAGACCGTTGACAATTGGTTGCTGCAGTGCCCGGCAGGTGCGGTAGCACGTCTCCACCGCCAACTGCGTTACGGCCAGCTGAAGACCGTCGCCGGCACCGATCGCTCGCGACTGTTGTACACGTCGCGCGGTTCGACTCGAAACATTCGAGTGAAATCCTTCACCACGAAGCGCACTTCCATGCGGTGGCGGTGGTCTCCCCTTACAGGAAAGGCGAAGTCCGCTCTGAAGGTGCGCCGCGACTGGGGCGGGGAGGCCGCGAGTAGGCTCAGGCCTGCCGACGCATAGAGCGGTGTATTGACCCCAAAAGGCGAATCACCGGCCCATAGCTTTCCACCTTCCGCAAAACCGGCCACAGCAATACTCGCTAACGATTTGTATCGCCCGATCAGATAGCGATCCTCGAGCCTTTCTACGACTCGTCTGCCTCCGCCAACGTCAGACGATCTGAATCCGCGGAGACCTCCGTCACGATCGGTGAAGGTGAGCTGGAACGGAATCCGCTGCCTCCAGCCTCCGCTCCAGGTGACATCGGTCATGATCGTTTGCCGGTTGAAAGGCTTCAAATAGAGCGCGGCGCGGCCATGCGCCAGAATGCCGTCCCAATTGCCGGCCTGATCGCGCCGGCCTTCGCCCGTAATCTCGAGCGCCGCATAGGCAGTCTGAGATGCGGCGCCCGCATACAGGTTCGTCGAGCCGAACCAGTCTGCTTCCGTCCCGCGAAGAAAGTTCACTCCCTTGCCCACCAGAGTCGCGATCTCCCCACCCGTCCTGAGGTCCTGAGTCCCTTCGAGGGCGTCGAATCCGCTTGCGCGCAGGTAGTGAACGTTTCTAACACCCCACAGCCCGTTGAGTCGCGCGGTCTGATGCTTCGTATACCGGTTGATGAGCGCCTTGCTCGTATCCGGCGTTACGCTGGAGTCGCCGACGATAACTGGCTGGGTGCCCGGGTTCTCGTCTTCGAATGAAATCGATCCTCCGATCAGCGCGAGGCGGCCCAGCGGCGGGCCAATTCGAACAACGCCTCCGATATCGTTATAGGAGCGCTCGATTCGTAGCGCCGCTGGGACGGCGTTGGGCCTCGTGAAATAGAAATAGCCGAGTGTATTCCCCGCGGTCGTTCGCCACGAAACCCGCTGTAAGTCGGTGAGGAAGGGATGACTAGCCTCCATTGCCCAGTCGCTTCCCAATTCTCGCCGCCCGCCCTCCAGCCGGAATTGATAGGGCCTGCCCCCGAACTGGTAATCAATGATTTTTCCCGCATAGCCGTCTCGGAAGCCATTTCCTTTCCACCACTCGCCTTGGGCGTGGATGGCTCTGCCGAGGAGATCGCTGTCGCCAACTGAAGCCGACCGCAAATGTGGCGTTGCGGCCGTCACGCCCAAGCCGAGAATGAGCGAGACTTCGTCAACCGTCGCGACGCTCAGGGTTACGCCTCCGTTTCCGTCGGCGTATGCGGTAACCGTCGCATCGGCGATGAAAGGCTGCGCGCGCAGTATGCGCTCCGACTCGCTCCGTCTGAGCTCGGTACAGACATCGCCCTCCTTGAGGGCGAGATACCGCCGGATGATCCACTCTTTGGTGGTGACGTGCTGTCGGGCGGCGAAACGTCCGGCGCGCTCCCAGATTTTGGTACCGTTGATCCGAAAGGGCGGACTCGCATCGACGTCGATGCGGCTGACACGCTCCCCCTTGCAGGTGACGGGCACCCCGCTCAGACTTTGGGGCTGTGCATTTGTCGCCGATGCGGCGGCGAGCAGCACTGCCAACGTACCCAGTCTTAGAGAGATCACTCGTGTCGTCCGCGCGCAAGCCGCATCGAGCCTGCACAGTTGCTGTTACCGCGAGTATACGCCCTGACGGCGATACCAATCGGGTCCGGCTGACCGCCGCTTACGTGACCGCCCTGGAAAGTGCAGGGCTCATACCACTCATCGTGCCTCCATTATCGAGCGCTGACGCCGCCGCGGGCGTTCTCGACTCCGTGGCGGGCCTCGTGCTCACGGGCGGGGAAGACGTCGATCCCGCTCGCTATGGTGAAAAACGCCACGAAAAAGTACGTTCGGTGAACGCTGCGCGCGATGCGACCGAAGCCGCGCTCATTCAGGCGGCACGGGAGCGCGGCACTCCCGTGCTCGCGATCTGCCGCGGCATCCAGATTCTTAATGTCGCCCTTGGGGGAACCCTGGTTCAGGACATCCCGTCCCGTCGCGACGGCGGAATCGCTCACGACGACGAGGGACCCCGCGATTCGCGGTCGCACGAGATCTCGATCGAGCCCGGTTCGCTGATCGCCAAGGCGATAGGAACCGAGCATTGCACTGTGAATTCGTTCCACCACCAGTCGGTGAAACGCGTAGCTGACGGGATGCGTGTCACAGCTCGGTCTCCGGACGGAATCATCGAGGGGATCGAGTCGACAAGTGATGACTGGTGGGTGATGGCCGTACAGTGGCACCCCGAAGAGATGACGGACTCGG
>JABXNS010000068.1_pt2 | contig 23393 bp, 24 predicted proteins | sample 7301101 | NCBI WGS metagenome assembly JABXNS01 (sample SAMN14449646, study PRJNA615230) | soil metagenome | isolation source: soil from bare, unvegetated metal-rich iron-sulfur acidic spring small-cell... | place: Canada: Paint Pots Mound, Kootenay National Park, BC | collected 2017-05-25 | reverse complement strand
TAATCTGGTCGGTGCTTATTGCCGCATCACTTTTTTTCAGATCGGCCAGTTGAGCGCTACACGTTTTCAAGCGGCCGTTCACGAATTCGCGCTTATCGGCCGTCGTCGTCCCTTTAAGGGAGAGCATCGAAACGAGATCCTCGCTTCGGCAAATCGCTCCCGGGTGGGACAGTGATGGCGGCAGCGTAGCTTTAGGCTGGGCACTGGCAGTTGGCGGCAACGGAAAATAGGCGTAGGTCGGCATCGCAGGCAGAGCGACAGTCACGAGGACGCACAAAAGCATGCAAAGCCCACGCTTCATTGTACACATTGCCCTACCAGGAACCCCGTGAGCGGCCGACCGCGAATCGCATTGGAGTAACGCCCCGTAAAGTCCTCAAAGGGTTCAAGCTCAGAGACAATCATTTCTCGAATCCAGATCTGCAGTGGCGCAAATGGCATGACTCCGCTAACTCCCGAACTCCGCAACAGGACGTTTGTGGCTCCATTCGCGCGCTGACGTTACAGCAAGCGCCTAGTGGGTACGGGCGGGTAATACTAGCCCATTTGGGCTAGTACCTTTTTGAACCCTACCGCTGAGTTGACCGCCGCCTAAGACTCTCACGTCCTGGGAAATCCGGCATTTGGGCCAGGTGCTGCCAGCGCTAAGGATCCAGGCCATCCGATTTCCCCTGACCGCCAGCGAGGCGTAAGCACCATTGTTCTCCGAACGGTCGGTGACTAGCCTAATTAGGCTAGCCACTATGAGCTATTCGCCTTTAGGCGATCGGAGGATCACATGACTCGATTCGTCACTACCCTCGTCCTGGCCACGCTTCTCAGTCTCGAACTTTCTGCGTGCGCGGCACCGGGTGCAGGATCTGGGATCTTGCCGCAAACCAATGGCCGCTCGGCACAAGATACGGGCGGCGGCATGCCGACGTGTCCGACGACGTCAATCTGCTAAGCTAGGGATTAGGGTGGCGGGTCTCCGGACGCCGCCACCCTAATAGCTCACCTCATAGATGAAGGCTCAACAGAGAGCGCCCCGCTTAGTAGCGTGGCGCAAACGAATGCATCAATTATTCGAGACCGCGCGTTTTAGCGAAGCTGGTCGCATTTATGACGAGGCTATCCAGTCCGGAGAAAGCTCAAACGGTGAACTAGATCTTTTGAAAGCGCATACGCTTTTCGCGGCTGGAAGGCAGAACGAAGCGCTTTCCTTCCTGCTAAATCACGACCCGCGACGTCGCGATCCGCAGATTTACGCACGATGGGTCGCCTTTGTAGGGAACGCCTACGCGCGCCTGCGCGATTTCGAATCGGCCGATCGATATTTCAATGAGGTGTCCCGCAGGAAAGTTTCAGTAACGGATTCAGCTTTTGTGGCATATTACCGCACGCGACGCTACTTACTAGAGCACCGGATCGAAGATGCATGGAGGACACATGGCGAAACACTTAAGGAATCGTCGTTATACGGCAAAATACGCGCTGAACATCTGCGTAGCTTTATCTTTAGTCAGGAAGAGCGTTATGAAGAGCAAGAGCGGTCACTGCTCAAGGTCCTGGCACTAATCGGCAAACGCCGTGCAGAGTATCTTGAGGAATGGTACTGGGCGGTACACACATTAGCGGCCCTAGCCCGAGAACTCGGCGGGCCCGAAGCAATGACCACCGCTCAACGAGAGGTTGATGCTAGCGTGGAATGGTCGCCGGATTTCGCGATAAATCGCTTCCAAGCCCTGAAGGCGGTTGGATGGTGTAACGCCCTAAGAGGTGATCAATTAAGTTGCTTCCGCTATCTTCGGGCAGCCCAAGAAACGGACGTTCATCTCGTGTGGAAAGCGATTTTGCTCTTAGACCGGAGTTATTTTGCATCTTCAATTGGCGAGAGCCAATGGTCTCGCAACGAGATGCAAGCCGCAGAAGACCTGATGTCGACCATTGATTGGAACCAATGCCATGGAGAGGAGCGAATCGCACTTCTCCTATTAGCCGAGCTGCTAGCTCCGATCGATAATGCAAAGGCAGCACAATACCTAGAAAAATTCTGCGCGGAGCACAAGATTAATTCACCTTCGTTGCATTTCAGTTCGGACAACCGAATGGAAGCGATGATGAACTACACACGTGGGATTGTGACGCTCTTCGCGAATAAGAAGCAGACTGCCGAGAGCGCGCTAAAGCGTGCATGGGGTACCTTCGATCGTATTGGTTACGGCTGGCGCGCAGCGCGAGCTGCAATAGCGCTCTATGAGTCGTCCGGGAAATCCCGATGGCTGCATCTCGCCGAAGAAAAGCTAGACGCGTTCTCAGACTCGTGGCTTATGAGAAACTTTGAGACTGCCAGAAAAACAACACTGACTCGACCAGCCATTTCACCAATGCAGGGGCGTGTGTTGGAGTTACTTTGCCGAGGATTTTCTACAGCTGATATAGCCGCGGAGCTGGGACGAAGCTCGTACACCGTACGAAATCACATTAAGCTGCTATTCAAGGCGTACAAGGTTCGTACGCGACACGCCCTCGTCGCTGCAGCTTCCAACGCATCCCGAGAAGTCGGATATTCCTCCGGCCAGGGGTTCTCTTCGGTGTAAGGTGAAGGGGAGCGATGCTACCGGAGGTTGCGGAAAGCTGCGATCTTCATCCGTCGTAGCCGACCCGTTGCCATTCTCTAAAATGAGTCAACCTTTATGTAGTCCGCATCGCGGCGCCGTGATAGCATGCCCATAACCATGTGACAATGCGCTGGATTAACCTAACCCATTGCCTCTCGCCTATGATGCGGCCGACTGCTCATGAGTTTGTGGTATCCGCGGCCCACATCCAAGGGCCAGCGGTAGGCATCGCGCCCGCGGGTACCGCGTGGACGAAACCGGGCGCCTCACCCGGCTCGTAGAAAAGATTGCCCGCCCGACTATTCATCACCCAGTATCCGGGCGCAATATCCATACAGGGTCCCTGCGTTGCATCAAACACCATGAAGTGTATGACACGCGGCAAAAATGCGATCCTCAAGGTCCGCGACGAGACATATTCGCGGATTGCCTTAACCATCCGACGTTCGGACGCGTTCAAACTTGGTGCGCCGCGCCTGCCGACATCAGCCACGAGATAGCTGGCGGGGCCAATCTCTGGACCCGCGGCGGTCAAGCACCCTATCCCGAAGTGGCCGATAGCTACCGTATGCGGGGCCGATCTCGAGGGTCCTGAACTGGGCGCGAGGGAGAATGTCGCTGAACGCAACGACATTGCACTGCAGGTTGCTAAAGCCGCCAAAACCATACTGATGACCATGGGCCGAACTAAGAGTAGCATCCCGGATTCATGCGTTCTGCCTGCAGGAGACCGCGATCCTTGACTTTCAAAGCCGAAAAGGGCTAATAGCCCATGTCGCCCGGGTAAGGTAGTCCTGGATTGTCGGTGTTTTCATTCCCGTCACAGTCGCCGGCGAGCGGCTGCACGCCTCCATCTTGATATGAGCCACTGATCGTGCAGTAGGCCTGAAAATTGCTTCCATTTATGCCCACCATCCAATCGGTCCATGTTGCCGTTACCGGCCCATTTACTCCGTAATATCCGGGGTCTCGATACGTTTGCGTACGCCATGAATAAGTAGGAAGGGTTTCATCGAATGCTGCGACCGCTGGCCTCACGCCTTTCGTCGTGCAGCACGTTAAGTCTATTCCATCATACGACTCCCATGGGCCATAACCCGGGATACCTTGAACGGTCGACTGCGAGTCGTAATTGTTGGGGTAATATTGTGGGCCCCCATAATACAAGGTCGGGTGGACCGAGTACACTCCGGTACAAAGGTTCGTTCCGGGAACGCAGTCGCTTTCCCATTCGCCGAAGGCAACTTGCATAAAATGTATAGTGTTCTCTCGCGCGCCGGTAATACCGAAATACGATCCATCCTCCGAATAGGTGGTGAAAGGCTGCGCGATCGCCGTTACACGGCTGATAGAACAGTTCAAGCAAGGTGTCGGAGTGCCGACGTTGTCCGTGCCCGCGCCGGTGATGTCCCCTGGGGCATTCGCGAAGACCCACGCCTCGTTGTTAAAAGTAAATATATTACCTTGACAAAATGCGACTTCTGGCTGGCACGGCACGCCGCCGGTGGCAGAAAAAATATAACGTCCATCATAGGTCGCACCCGCGAAAACACCGAGGTCCTGGCCACATGTGTATTTAGCAGCGGCGTTGTTCATTTGCTGCCTGGTCCCTTGGATGGAGACATAAGGTTGGATGTTTTGGTCATTATTGTATTGGAGTCCAGCCTCGCTTAAGCTTCCGTATCGGCCTTGAACCTCCCAATAGAGATAGCCCTGATCGCCCGGCGCAAACCAAAAATTTCCGCACGCAGAGTTTAAGAATGTGAAGCCTGCAGTAAATCCGCATTTCGATACCTGCCGAACGTAGCCGCCATGTGGTTGCCCCGGAGGATTCGGTGGCGAGCAACTGGACGAATAGTCCTGCTTGTATCGCTGCGAGCCGTTGGAAATGCGTACAGGGTGTTCGCCTGGTCTTGTTTCATCAGTCACCTTGGCGCGTGGGCCATCGTTTATAGAAACATAGGGCAGAAGTGCCGGGTTATTTGTGACGATGTGGTTGCCAGCGCCAACGTAAACGAAGTCTCCCCGCAATTTCGGTGGCATATAGCGCATTAACCGCCTTGCCAGTGCGCGATCCGAACCAACGACTGATACCGCAATGAATTTTTCTAAATCGCGATCTGAGAGTTTCTTGATATTCTGCGCGGCGGCGAAGATATTTGGAATTCCAACGCTGAAATACACTACGCCTTCTTTTACCAAGGTTGCGTTTGGCTTCACGAAAGCACTCGGTAAACTGGACGCATGCGCACAACCGACTACAAGAAGTACCGTGAGCATGAGTGAAATATGTTTTGGAACCTTACGCATGTGTTGCCCTTTGCGGGTTGCTGAAAAGCGAATTTACTTCTATTTGTGCATTCCGCCGAAGGCGAGAGTCCAGCTATAATTCACGTATATATCTGCACTAACGCCGATGAACAGCTTGGGCCTCTTAAATTGTCTGAGTAATTGACGTTACGCGCGAGGAGCAACAATCGGATTCCCCCCGGGTTATACCCGGCAAGCACTTGGGTGCTCAGCTACTGAAAGCCGAGTGTCAGGTAACCGAATCATTTCGAGGCGGCGTAAATGAAATTCCGTAGACACGGCTTTGTGAATTTTGGGCTACTCCTATGGATAACGAATAATCCTCGGACTTGACCGCCCCTCGCTTCCGCCGGCCGCCTGGCGGTCCCTAGCCCAAATGGGCTGGTCCCGTGTAAAATAATCGTAATATAGGTTATAACGAGGTACTCCTGCGCGGATCCCAGCAGGCAATAAACCGCAACTAGCCCAAATGAGCTACTGACCTGAGCGTGTAGCAGCGTTGCGGGGTCCCCCTTCAAAGGCCCGCAACGCGCCCGAGCATGTCGCATGCCGCTCGGATCCAAACGCGGGCCTTCTGCTCGAAAAATTTGGAAACGCGGATATCGCAACGCACATCGCTCAAACGGCGCGTCGCAAGAGGTGAAAACTAGGAGTACAAGTCGGAAGCAGAAGAGCTTCAGAATTGTTCGTAGCGCTTAATGAACTATGTACGGCACTCAGATCGGATATGCGTAAATGCTTGGGAAATTTTTGGAAGAGCTAAAGCGATCAACTGCATCTCTGGAGATTAAACAAGCCTCCATAGGTCACACCCAACTAGCGACGCAGCGCAGTTTTTCCACCTTGGCCGCCGACAAAGCGCATCCGACTAGGGCATGCGGCCCCACGGCGAGCGGCAACAAATACAACGTTGCCTTCCATCCGATGCCTTCTAAAACATCAATATCGAGTGATATTATGCGAATACGTCATCAGGTTTTTCCGGTGCTCCTTACAGGCATCATTTTTTCGGCATGCTCGCACACCAGTTCAAATTCCACCCTGCCCGGCCGCGTGTCACTGGGCGCAACGTTCAGCACCACCGGGGGGCCACAAGCTCCGGTTCCGGGGAAAGGCCCAGCGGGCGCCCAAGGCCCATTTAACACTGGCCCGATCGGCAACCGTCCGAACAGCGCTACTTTTTCACCAAGCGCGCAAATGCCGCCGTTGCCACTGCCGGCGATCCTTGATATCTCGGCTTATCATGTGAATCCCCGAATTCTCAGGGCACGTGTTTCTAGAGCGATAATTCACCCTGAAACTGCCGCGTCACCCGCGTCGCCCGCGCCCGCCGCAAGGATGCTGCGTACACAAAACCTTGGCGCGTCTAATACGTTTACCGGCGATAGTGATACTGACATCCCCGCTTCAACCGACGGCAACAAGATCGCCACGTTTGAAAGTTCGAATTTTTATGTCTACTCCACGACCGGCTCACTGCTAAAAAAAATAACCGTCATGAGCTTCTATTGTGGCGGAACGAACAATCCAGCGGTCTGTTCGTCCAGCGGCTTCCCCGGAGATGACCGGGTAATCTATGATCCCGGATCCAATCGATGGATTGCAACGGCACTCTGGGTAAATCAGACGTCCACGCCTGCGACCGATATGCTTGCTGTTTCCCAAACGAACGATCCAACGGGCGCATGGTATGTATATAGTTTCCCAGCATGCGGCGCAGGCGATGCTGTTGACCACAGCGATCAACCACATACGGGCTTCAATAATCAATGGGTAGTGACCACCTCGGCTTGCACGGTCGGCTATACGGGTTTGGCAGTCTTTGACAAGGCGAACTTGTACAGCGGCGGCGCACTAAACCTTAATACAACCTGGTGGGAGTTCGTCGACAATGTGGAGAGTGGAAACAGGGACAATCCTGCGCGCACGTACACGACAACAATTAACAACCGTGAGTATCTCACGGCTGGAATGCTGAGCAACGGGCAAGCAGCTGTCTTGTACTCTCATGTGGAGGGAGCAACAAACAGCCCGACATTTTACCCCTCTACGGACTTAGTGACCACCGGTATAAACGCCGGAAGTCCAACCAGTGAAGACGCTCCGGGATGCACCGGGTGCATCGGCACCTATTCGAACGGTTGGATTCATTCATCAGGCGTATGGGCATTTTCCGGAAGTGTGAACATCATTTCGACCGTCGTCTTTTCCGATCCGAATACCGCGCGCTCAAATCAGATCATCAATGTCACCACAACAGATAACGGAATAGCGACAGCGGAGCAGGTGCTAACAGGAGTTGCGGGAAGCGGGCCCCTCGCGTCTGAAATCTCTGCACCGCTCGTTCAGCCGCTGGCAGACAGCGTCGCTCTGTTCACCTACGATTATACCGGGCCCGGCTATTATCCCGGCGTGCAAATTGGCCAGTGGGATGCAGATGCGAATAACCTCGATTGGAACAATGGTCTGCAAGCAGGAACGCTCACGCCAACTGGCAGCACGGGGGGAAGGTGGGTGGATTTCATCGATGCGCTTAATCCGGTTCCGGGAACATCGAATATGGTTTTCGGAGCCCAATTGGCTGTCCCGTCATCCACTGACTCGCAACGCGCCACCTTGTTTGGCACCGTATCCCCTAAAGCTACTCCCACGCCGCGACCGTGTGTCAATCAGTATCCCATCGTATGCTAAACGGGGACGACAAATGCAACGCGAACCCAATTCGAGGCGTTGCTTTATTTACGGAACGAAGTTGCTCCAGATAAGTTCTCTGGCGCGCTTAATCTTTTGCCAGCAGTGCTCGGCTGCTTGCTCGTTGTTCGCCCATTTATATTAACAGATGTGGCGACGGGCCTCCGGGATTATCATCAACCGGAACGAATAAAGTACATACCGCGAGCGCTGCAGTGTAGGAAGGTATCCTAATGAAATTAATTCTTGCCCTGAGTATCGCAATGGCGCCGATCATTAGCGCCTGTGGCGGCACCCCCGGTCAAGGCGTGGCCAGCCCGACGGCTGGAATCACAAGTCTGGCAACACAACCTCAGGCGCTTTCCTTTTCGACGCAGACGACGCAACCCAGTACTTTAACGGTGACTGGTGGGACGGGGACTTATCGTCTCGCGGTCTCGGATACCCGGTTAGTCGATGTTTCGACAGTTGCACAAAGCAGCTTGTCGACAACGTTTGCGGTTACGCCGATCGCTGGCGGAACCACAACAATTGCTATCAGCGATACCGCGTCAAATTCGGCGACAGTGCCGGTAGCGATCGACATTTGCCTGCCGCCGTCGCCCGCGTTTGCCCAGGTATACCCGAGTTCTACGTCGTCCGGAGTACGCACTGACGTAGGCGCAATTTGGCTAGCATCACCGACAAATGGAGCATACGAAGATACAATTACTCAGTATAAAATTCGCCTTCTCGCTTCAGACAACTCGATCATTGAAACGGGCCCTCTGGCTCTGACGAACGGACCTCCTCCATCAGGGAGCGCTGCAATCTCTGGCTACACCGTTTATTCGACAGCTTCGGTACCCACGTTGCGCGCCGGGCTTCGATACCAAGTGCAGATTATAAGTATGAGCTTCCCTTGTTTGCCGCCGGTTGTTGTAGGAAGTTTCTCAACATAATGACACAACGCGCAACATACCACACTCCACAATTCATTTTCACCCTAAAAATGCGATGAGCGGCAAATAGGCGCGGCCCTAGGTGAAAAGGTGTTTGCACGGCGCTAAATGCTTGTGGCGGGCGAGTAGGCGATGAAAAGTCCGGAATCGCTTCCTTAAACCTTATTTTTGTAATTTGCCCCTGAACCCGTGGTCGGGGATTCTCTCGCCTTGAGAACGCACCTACGCATTAGACGCGCGAAAAAGGACGTGCGGCCGAGCCCCCGCCGCGAACCCGGCGGCACACACGCTCAGCCCCTAGAGCGGCTACGAGCGCCGCCGCGAGCGATTTTTCACGCCCCTACGCCACTCCAGCGTCAGGACCATCATGCCTATGATTGCAGATAGAGCCGATTGTCCGGAGATTAAGACGGAGTCCGGTATAAAAGTGACGCAATGGCAATTATGGGATAAATGAGTTGCTGAGTTCTCGAAATCTGCCGTTCGCGAATACAACGATGATGCTGATGACGATCGCAATGGCAATGACGGCCCCCAAAATGCGAGCATTTTTCTCACTACGTGTTCTTTTTTTGGACCGCTGACATAGTCATATCCCCGAGAAGAAAGGCACCCGAAGATTGATGTCGCGAGTCACATATTTTGGTTCAGTCATTGTCTGGCCACGTTCAAAATTTTTTCTCATCACTTCGCCTGCTGGCGGCGCGACCTTTCGCCTACGTATCCTGTTCATCTTCCTCTTCTTCGTGGGTCTGAGGGGGAGGCGGCGGGCATCGTTTCTTGTCGGAATCGTCAGGGTCGGGAATTGGCACGTAAGAAGTTACGTCAAACATCATTTTTTCTCCGGTGGTGGTGGTGGCTTCTCATGATCGGCTCCCCCCGTACCCGGCTCAGGCTTCCAGCTCTCGCGGAAGGGGCGGCGCGGTCTTGGCGGAGGTGTAGGGGCCTTTGCCGGCTCCTCGTCTGCGTTCTTCATGTTGTTATCCTCACGTTAAAAACTCAAGATACTCAACCTCAGTCATCGAAATCAACATTCCGCCGGTTCGATGAATTTTCTGCATCGTGCCCGCAACGTTTTCCCACAATTCACTTAGATACAATTGCTGTGCTTCCGGATACTGCGACGCTGCACTGCCTGGATAACCATACCACGCTGTAAGAATGTCACCCGTTTTGAGATGTACACGCACCCAATACTGCTTGCGACGCGAAAAGAATTCATCCCAAGCCGTTGGGAATGGCGTGGTGATGCCGAGCCATTGATGTTCTCTTATGTATTTGAACGCAAAAGGATACGCGAATGGCAGTACAAAGGTAAACGCAAAGGCGATTATCCCGGAAATACCCGCCAGATTGAGGAGTTTGGCACATTCGATCACCACGGTCATGAGCGCGTAGTTTAGTGCACTGAAGCCCACGGCGATCGGTACTCGTTTCCCGAAATCGTTATCGGAAACCGGAACCAGCAACGCGCCGACCTGCATCGAAATGAATCCGGGAATGAAGAACAGGAAATACTGAGAGATATTCTCCGGCGCCAGGGCTCTTAGTAGCCCCGTGAGGATGTCCATTTATGGCGCCGGAGATCTGTGGACAAAATGACCGCTCGTCCAGTAGGGCGCTCGATCTTTCGTGAGATCATCTTTATGCAAACTATTGGTTTGAATGCGATCCTTCAACGTAATCACCTTTCTGTGTCGGCAACCAATTGAACCCGCGCACAGGCTACGCTGGTGAGGCTGTTGCTCTTGTGGATCCTTCGTAAGTGGAGTAAGAGCACCAGCTGCCCTGACTTCAACGTGCCAATGATGCACTTGGCCACCAAAAGCGGCGGATCCGATGCGAGGCTGTGAGGTGTCGGCCGCGTTCGAGAATGGTGGTTTGGCGGCGGGAATTTGCACGTCTTCAGCCGTTGCCCTTCCGTATCACCGAACGCGCGGGTTGCGTAATCATACCTTTTCCGTCAAAGTGTCCGGCGAAGCTATGACGTCAAACCTTCGCATACTCATTTACGTTCTGCTCAAGGCCCACGAGCCACGCGTACGCCAATTCCGGTTTGGCTACGTCACCATGAGAAGTTATGGTCGGCGCAGGGGGAGGCCCATCGCCGTTGAGATTGCGGATCCATTTCCCATTCTCAAAATCGTCGTAGGCTTGAGTGAGGGGATGTAACGTATCGTCAACGCTCTCGGGCGTATGCTGTGCGCCATTGCGCCCCATGCCGCCAAATTTGTCGTCCGGACCGCCAATGGCTGCTGCAACTTGGTTCATGATGCGCGAGGCGATCGGATAACACGTGCCGACCGGAAAGTCGTGAGCGCTATGCGAGATGAGGATCGGACCCTGAACTTTGCGAGCGCTAACGACACTGCGGAAAGAACCGTCGCTTATCCCATCCCACTGTTTTGCAAGCCCATTGTGCGAGTATGCTGCTTCAAGTAGCGTCATGCTCGCAACTTTTGCTCCGCCTGCAGGCAACGCATTTGCAGCCGCAGTGACGAGGCGGCCCCCGAACGAATGCCCGATCAAGTGGACTCGAAGGGACGCCCGTGCGGCCCTCAGCCGCTCAATGGTGGGTGCGACACCTGTTGCGCCCACGATGCCGGCGCGGTCCTTCATCGTGTAATAGGTTAGTACATTTGCAAAGTTTGAGGCAGCGCTCGTAATGCCGCCGGTGATATTCGTAAAGATGGAATCGGCACCACCGTTGATGGCGGCAAGCGATGCCGCGCCGCCCATGATCGGACCGGGCAAGACCGGCATGATCGGTATTGATAGCCGTTTTAGGACCACATGCCCCGGATTTGACAAGCTCGCAAGCTGGTCTCGCGCATCATCCAAACCTTCGTCTCGCGGCTCACGCGGCAATGGCATCAACGAAACCAGAGATGCGATGAAATCGTCTTGAGCTGATTGGCTTACCTCAAGATTTGGGATCTGCGAGCAGGCATGTTCTAAGGCTGCGATGCTTGCTGCATCAGGAAACACTTCTTTGAGATCATTGAGTTGAGCGATGAGGACTTCGGCAGGCCCGCTACCGGTGGACGCCGCCCCGCCTGGGATCAACGTTGGAGCCGTGAAGCGCTTCGAGGGCCAAAATACAGCGCCGATAATGAATTCCGTACCGGGTAAAGCAATGAGCTTAGAATTCAACACACCACGAACTTGCGCAAAATAGTTTGCATAAAGAGCACGCGCTTCATCAATATTATTGTTCCAGCCGTGCGAGATTAGGACGACGTCGGTCAAATCGGGCGTGTTTTTGACAGCCGAAACGAGATCTGCCTCTGCATTCTGGTCCACCAGATGGCCGCCGGGATCATACATGATATCGAACGCTGAGAAACCGCCGTAATGAGTGACCATATTTTCTCCTAAACCGATTCAATAAGTCGCATCAGGTCGACCAACCCAGCGCCCTGCAAATTCTTATCGCGTTTTAAATCCAGCGCCGACGATATAACAAGGTCCCGCATTTCGACCGCGCGACCAATAAACTCAGAGCGTATCGACAAAAAGCCGGCGACAATGCCCGATACGTGAGGGGCAGCCATGCTGGTCCCGGTGTCTTGAACATAATCGAAGGTTTCGCCACCCACATCCTCGGCTGGAACTTTTGTAACGTTCGCACCCGTCGCTGCTGAGATGATGTGTTCACCCGGGGCGACAACGTCTGGCTTGCAGCGGCCGTCGCCGGTCGGACCTTTTGAACTAAAATAGGAGATACCATAAAGATGCGGTTTCTCGCGATCCGTCGAGCCGACCGTAATCGCTAAGTCAGCATTTCCCGGGTCATTGATACTCATCGATTGACCGGCCTCAAAGGTTCCGACGACTCCGCCTCCTGTATTAACGGCAGTCGTCACATGCCCCGTATTACCGGCCGCAGCAACAACCACAACACCCGATCTCACTAAGCGGTCTACTTCAGCGCAAATGGGCGTCTGCCCACAGGCATACCACTGTGCATCAAATGGATAGCCAGCACTGATATTTACACCCTGTACAACAATCATTTTTCCGTACCCGTTCAATTGTTGGATGTATTCCAAGGCTTGCAACATTGCGGTCACGTCACCCCCTCCGGAACTATTCAAAATTTGCAAGCTCATCAGTTTGCATTGCGGAGCCATTCCGCGAACCAGCGGTGCCGTTGTCAAATGATATTTTTGGCCGGCAGGGACGTCACTCGATTCCTCGGCAATCGTCGCCGGGCCATCGTGGGGCGACTGACCTGCAATGATTCCAGCCACATGTGTGCCGTGACCAAAGGGGTCACTCAACGGATCCATACCTACAAAGCTTTTATGATCAAGCGGGAGGTCCAACTTTAAGTTCTCAAAACCATGAAAATGCGGATGGTTCTGATCAATACCGGAATCCATAACGGCCCAAACGATCCCCAAACCGGACGCAGAGAATGCCGTTTGCGCAGCGTCGGCTTTCACAGTGCGAATAGATTTCGTGGTCAGCGGGCCGATGAGCGGCGAGTCCCAGACCTTGAAAATAGCGCGTGCGCGAGGGTGCTCAGTCTCTTTTGCGCCATCTGAAACGCTTCGCCGAGCGGTTTCCCCATCAAGGCGCAGGAGATCCATGATTTCGTCCGCGCTTAGAACCGCGAAAACATATGAAGTGCTCGGACACTGGTCGTCGCGTTTGAGCGCCTCGGCGGCATTCTCTCCTGCGGCTGCTTGAACAAAGCCCCGTATTGCACCGCGCGCGGCTTCTCGTCCTCCAACGAACAGGCTATTGATTTCGATGATAACGTTAAATCGCTGAGGCGGAGGATCACTCGGCAGGCCAGGGTCGATAGTCTTGGGTCTATTGCGTCCGCTTCGTTCCTCCGCAAGTCCCATGGCATTTGCAAGTGGTCCCGCAATAAGACTGCCGGCGAGTGTCCGGTCAATCGTATCTTTGCGGGTTTTGAACGAAGCATCAGACTCCATGTAGCACGCCTCGGCACCAACAGTACTGCCCTCCCCCTCCACCGGTATGACTGCCGCTCGCTTGCAACATGTGTCTCAGTACGAGAAACAAGCTACACTGCACCAATCGTGCTAAGCATACTTGTCACAGCGGTCATAACAGTAGAGATGTTCGGCGGAACCGAGGTTACGGAGGTGACGAGCTTGATACCGTCGCACGCGCATTTTGAAACCGTGGATCCGCATGCACCTCTCCGCAAATCAGAACTTGGCTGCTTCCATCAGCGTGGGTCCTGGGCTTAGGCGCCAAGGGTCCAGGCTCCTAGCCCATTTGGGCTATCCCGAGATTAGGCGCTACAATGCGGCTGGCTTCTTGGGCATGGCGTAAATATTGCAATATCTAGCTCAAAGATGGCTCGTTTGTGCCCGGAATGCGGCGGCAGGGAAAGGAGTAGAGCGCTTTCAAAACGGCGCCCCTGGCGCCGCGGCTGCCGGGCGGCCGGGCGCCAGGCTTAGAGGCTGCTCGGCCTCACTAGCCGGAACTCGGGCGCCTAATCAGGCGTTTTTTAGAGGTCTTATTGATGCGTGATCGTTCTGCACCGGCGTGTGCTTCAAGCAGAACTTCGGAAAACCGACAGCCTTTTCTATCTCGGGCAGATTTGCGACCGCCCAATTCCCGGCTTCTGAATAGGATAGCGCATAATGTTTGCCCATATCTTCTGAGCTAAAATAGGTTCGCGCCCTTGGTATATCCCAGGTAACGAGAAGGGTGATCAACGCTCCCGGCTCGCATGTGACATCGTGGTGAGCCTCGCTACGAACAACATTCGAGAGTTCGCGCATGATCGCGGCTATGTAAAGGCTTGCCCATTCAGCATTTTGCAAAATAAAGGCTCGCTCCGTTACCGAGCGCCGCGGTAATAGGCCTAAATTTTCTACCTGCTTCGCAACAGGGTTCCCCTCCGAGAACCGGTACCTTTTGTAATGAATTTTTCCCGGGCCAGACCAATTTGCGAATTTTCCATAGCGCGCAAGATGAACATTAAGAAGCCCCTCGTACGCTATTAATCCCGCAATTGCGCGCCTATCAACTCGAAAGCGGGTTTCGCCTTCAGTGATGTCGCTCTTGTGCAATTTTAGCCACGCGAACGCTCGCGCTGTTGCAGTCTTACCACCCGGTGCATCTGATAGTTCGACGGAAAGCTCACCGGGGAAAAACCTGCGCTCGAAGTTCACTTTGGGCTCTAAGAGGAGCGCAGCGATCCCCAAGATTATGATGACCCCTAAGGCCGCAAGAAGATATCGCGCTGCGTTCTTCGTTTGTAAGCCGGACACAGTGGCCTCCACCGGAAAATCCTCCGGTTAAAATACGCGCGTTTTAATATAATAACCGCAATAGGCCAAACCAGAGACCTATTGCGTTATTAAATGTTTTACTTTGGGCTGTGTAACCTTACGTAAAACGGCGCTAACGATTTCTTAGCAGTACGGTCTTCCTTCTGAAAGAGCGCCCGTAACATTATCATAGATAAACGAACGCACTGGACATCCCCCCGAATTCACGTCAAAAGCAATGTTCACAAGAATATGATTCTCACTACGGATCAAGACTTCGGCGATGAAGGCCCCCTTTGCCGAAGCGAGCTGAAGGTCCGGGCGCGCGGAGGGATGTTCCGAAAGCATCTGCAGCGTGCCTAGCATGGCCTTAGCGCTGGCCCCCGAAAGGATCGTTCTCCCAAAATTAAGATCGGGATTATGATTTAGCGTTAAGTCGCTAGTTGCGCGACGGGTTGTCGTTTGGGCGATTACTTTTCCAGATGCTGAGAACCAGACCGTCGCCGAAGCCCGATTCTCATCTATACTAATGGTAAAGTCGCTCGACAATCCCCCGAGTTCGGGAATCTTATGCGTAGCCGCTAAAGTGCGATACTCCCGCAGGGCCTCGTTAGCGGCCACCCCCGAGAAAAAAAACGCCTGATTAGCCTGTGCCGGCAAAGCGATCATCAAGACCATTGCCGCTGTCATTATAATTCCACGCATAATCATCAACATTGTGTCCACGAAGGTGTTCCTCCACTACCACTGGGCCCCCCGATATTTTGCTCGGAATAATTTCCCATCTGACCGATGGTCCCGCCGTTCTTCCACCTCGCCATCCAGAAATTTGGCGTCGGGTTTGTCGTGTCTATCCGGCTTCCCGCGGCTTCCACCTCCACGAACATGTCGATCTTCCACGTATTTGCATATGCCTCATCCGGTACACTGAACAGCGTATTGGAGTAGGCTGGTGAGCCATTATAGGGAGCCGCACCTGCGTTCATAGAATCGACCCCCGTGATATTCACTGTAGTCGTATAATCATCGGGATGCGTGTGCGAAATGCCGATCGCGGACCACCCAATCACAGCAGGTGGACCGGGTAGCTGAGCGACTCCGTTAGGTCCTGGCGTGATCCATATCGTAGGGCCGACGGCTATCCATCCATTCGTATCAGCATAGAAGTAGTTTACGGCTTCTTGATTTCGCGCTCGTGCCTGGTCGAACTGCATCGCTAGTGTGGAGTTTGCAGTATTTTGCAAGTTTACACTTGGGTCAGTGCTGGAATTGCAACCCCCAGCCAAACCATTGGGCATCGGATTCGCATTCATTCTAGCCTCTCCAGTATCCCAATATTCGTATTCGTTTGCGGGGCACGGTGCGCCACCACACGCGGGCATTGCGGTGGGAGAAACGCCTGGCGGAGCCGGCTGTAAATACATTGGCCGAATCCCGGGCGGGGTCCAGACGACATAATCAGGCGTCATTTGCCAGGGGTCCAATTTGCCATTCCAAAGAGCAGAGATTTGCCGCACCAGATTTTGATCTATCAAGAGAGCTACACAGTCTGGACAGCCATTCTTACTTAGAACGGGATCAGCAGTAAGGAAGTTGCTTGCTCGTTCAGTGTCAATGCCTCGACCATCAATTGATGGTAAAGAAGCGATTTCTAATGGTTGTCGTGTGTAGAATGTGCGCACGATTGACAATGGAAAAACGTAAATTCGTCTGAAGGCATGAACCACCAGATTGTTAGGTGTTCGAAATACTTGGGCATCAACGGCAAAAAGATATGATTTTTTAGGGGCTTGTGTCATTATATAACGTGGGATGTAATGTGCCGCCCAAGCTGCGTCGATGGCGGCAGAAATTTCGGCCTGAGAATTTCCAAAGACCGACACGGCTTGCCCGGATGGGAAAATTCCTGGAACTGTTTTTCTGCCGGAAGAGCAACCCATCATGAACGTAATTACGACGGAAAAAGCTGCGACACAACGCCAATTACACCCAAACGTCATTTTAGAACTCCGCCCCACCACGAAAGTCGAGTTTAATCTTAAGGAATTCTCTATTTTTTGTCAACCATGCCCTTGGAGGGTGGGAACGCTATGCAACGGAAACGCGGAAACGCGAATCGTACCCGGGGTGCTCAAGCACGCGAAGTGCACCTGACGGACTGGATTCACTGGGATCGGGATACGCGGAATGGACAATGATACCGACCAAGCGCACAGCTGCGAGCGTTGAAAACAAAAAATAACCGCTTTATAATCACCTCCAAAGCATATGCGTTTTGCGAACCCAAACGACAAGGCTCAGTCGCTGGACAATATCGTCCAACATGAGTACAAGGGAACCGGCCGATGCTTCGGCGCGTAGCAGTGCGGACTGCTCGCGCAACTCCGCTGCCCCCAGCGCCGGCGCATATATGGCCATTGCGTTTTCGACGAGGTCATCGGCCATCGCACCGAACTCGACAGCGATTGCTTCGCGCAGTCCCTCGAGTTCCCGGCGGTGTTCAACACGTAGTCGAATTCAGCCGGCGCCCTTCCCACGATGCATTGCAAGCGTAGGAAATATGCGCATAGATGCTGTTCGCGTACGTCAAGGTCCAACTCGTCGAACGCAGGAAAGTAAAACTTATTCAATACGCGACCCGCTCGCGCCGGGACGTGCGTATTTGCCATGCCGGTCACCGCGTTTCGTTTACCTTCTGTACGGCCCGTACGATGGTCGCGCGGTCCTTAGCGAATTGGGCGATGACCGGAGCCTGGCTGCTTCGGTCTATCCAATCAAAGCAGGTTTGTAGCGCCGCCCTGGTTGAGGTCGTGTCGGCGCACTTTGCCAGCAGTAACATCTGGACTTTAAGTTTCTGGTCTCGTATCAGTATTCCGGATTCCAAAGGAATATAGGCGGCATCGTCCACTCCGTACAACTTGCGGGCTGCACCTTCGGAGATGCTCCGATAGCAAGCAACGACGTGGAGGGGGCCATGCACGTCATTCGAGGGTAGGAGATCATCGTCGTTTCGAAACACCTGTCCGACGAGTTCTTTGGCCGCGCCGACGCTCAAACTATCCGGAATCGCATTCGGAACGCACACGACTCCGACCCCGTCGAACGGAATGACCACTGCGTCCCCGGCATCCGTCGCCCCGGTTCCCATCTTTAGAAACGACTTGACAATTGCGTGCATGCTGGCCTGACGATCTCGAAGTCCCATCTCATTCCACGCAAGCGTCTCTCCTACAATTTCGCCCCCTAGGTTTGACGCCGTTGCTCCCCTGTGAACGAGGTCGGGAATTGCGTTGGAAACCGCCTCCTCGACTTTCGCCAAGACCTGCTCGCCGGTGGTAGCCTTTCGATGCCATTTGCTTTGCCGAGAATAATCGTCCGCGAAAGCGGCATCGCGTATCTCGACCCCTTTTTCGGATGGTAAAATTGGCAATTCAATGACGTACGTTCTCTGCGGCCCGCTGAGGACTGCCTGTTGAAACTCCTCGTGGCAGATGCCGATACCGCCTTCGTGCGTCGCCCATCCGCTTCGCCCGTTATAGAGCACCAGAACGATGTCCGCTTCGGCGACGTTCTTGATGCACGTCGCTCTGGCCGCCAGTTCACCGCTTTCAACGGCATCTTCGTTCGTCCACACCTCGACGATCGTGGAACGAAAAACCTTGAGCGCCTCAAGCGTCGTTACGATATCAGCACGAACCGCCGACAGCGTCGACGCTGCACCTTTGTACTTGATCGGATCGGTGTTACGTGAGGAAACAAATATTCGAATTTTGCGACGGATGGCCATCGGTTAACCACGTACGGACCGGGCGTACCTTTAGGCGTCATAAGAAAGCGCCAGAGGTAGCCCTTGAAGCAATGAATCCACCTTACCATAGCGTTCTGAGGCAGGGGTGCTCGGGGAAACACCTAGTTGCGGCCGGGGCCCCTTGGTCGAGCGAGGGACAATCGAAATCGATTGGACCAGAATCGACCATTTTTTTGGGGCTGCGCCAGATGGCGCTTCTTATTGAACCGCAGAAGCCGGCGGTGTGTTGCGACAGTCGTCGCTAATGCCGACCACGCATTTGCGAACGACCCGGCACTTTTCCGTGTAGAACGCGATTAATTTGACGGACATTGAGACCTTGCTTTTGCGTGCTGCTCTTCTGAGCACGCAAAAGCACTTTCGAGATGTCTACGATGAACAAGAAACACCCTGTCCTTCTATTTGGCCTTCACAACCGAAATCTCTGGTTACAGGCCTTGGCCACCGGTGGATCCGTTGGTCCGCGTGAGCTAGCGCGACGCGCGGGAATTGAATACAGTCATGCTCACGGCATCGCAGCCTATTTCATCAAAGTCGGAATCGTCGAGCGGGCAGCAGACGGGTCGCTTCATCTACGACGTTTTTTCGCATGTGAAGAATTAGGGAATCTTTTTGCCGCGATTTTCTGTCAACCCGTTTCTTCGCCAGTAAACAATGACCATTACGAGCTGTCCTTGCTACGCATTTTTGGCGGCCGCCCGCGCACTCTCGCCTTGACTGTCCTTGCCGTGCTCGGCAGTCTTTCGGAGAAAGACATTGCTCTTTTCGCCGGCGTTGCTCACAGCACCGTGCGGCATGTCGTCAAACACTTCGAGACTCAAGGGATCATGCACATCGAATCACACGCGCAAGAGCGAATTGTTTCGCTCAACCCGCGGTTTATTGCCTACAATGAACTTCGAGATTTTTGCTGCCGTCTGGCGGAACATGTCTTCGACGTATCAGCGATACGAGCATTGCAGGCCGAAATCATTGAGGAACGCGCAAGCCAGACTCGCGAAACCGACACGCCAAATCGCATTGAGGGGCTACTGCCGTTCGGGCTACCGGAACAAAGTCGTCTGCTTATCGAAATCACCCGTCGCGACATCGTAAATTTAGGTGAACTTACGCGCCTGTTGGGTTGGTCGCGCTCAGGTGTGCGCGCGACGCTCCAGTCATTGGTCACCCACAGGCTCGTGACGACCCGCGTTACCGGTTCTGGCCGAGGTAAAAAGCGCTGGGCGAGTCTCGATCCGCGCCATCCACTCTATCGAGCGTTGCGCGCGTATATATTTTCTCTCGTTGCCCCGGCAAAATACACGGGATTCCAACCTCGCCCGGCGGCTTTTCCAGCAGTTGGGCCGGTCTATCGGCGCGGCGAAGCGCCGGCCTGTCTCATTGGGGGTGAAATCCCCAATCGCATTATGCTTGCAGTGCGTAACGCTCAAGGCATTGATGAGCGCGAATTGGTGCAGCGCCTCGGAATAAGCCGTGCGCGCCTTCGCCGGTGGCTCTACAATCTTCAAGGCGCTGGACTCATTGTGTACGAAGCGCGCCCCAGCGGTACGTGCGTACGGCTCGATGTAACTCGCCAGAACTCAAACAAACTGCAGGTCCTTCTCACCGCAGCAGAGCGGTTTATTAGCGATTTTGGAGGCTCGGGAATGCATGAATGTGGGCCATGGAGGCTCCCATCATGATTTCACGATCCACAGAGACGGGCACCGCCTTGCCCTTATCGAACTCTTTTTCTACACGGAAGATCCATGCCAAAATTAACCTACGGAAGCCGAATCCATGAGGTCCGCACGACGCTGGGCCTCTCGCTACGCGATCTTGCCGAACGCGCCGGTGTGGGTGCCTCGTTCCTCAGCCGCCTGGAGAACGATGACATCAAAGACCTAAGTTTTGCCCGCGCGGTCGCGATTTGCGATGCACTGGGCCTCTCGCTGGATGAACTCGCCGGGCGAGGTGACCTCAAGACGCGAGGACGCCCCGACCTGCGAAAGATCCGGCACATGCTCAAGGAGGTCTTGGACCAAATAGAGCGGCCGTAGCGCCATCGAACACTACCCCTTGCATCGGGTATTCGAATAAGTTATTATTGTGAACATAACCGTTTACTTTAATAACTAGCGAGGATGTCTAAGATGCCGCTGCTCCCCCTTTCCCAGTACCGCACCTTTGTGGTCGTTGATTGCGAGACGACCGGTCTGGATGCCCAGGCCGACCGCCTCGTAGAAGTCGCTGCCGTTCGGTTCGTGGATGGCCGTCCGACTGCCGTCTACGAATCCTTGGTCAATCCGGGAATGCCCATTCCGCCAACGGCTAGCGGCATCCACTTCATCACCGACGACCATGTCGCCCATGCGCCAGACCCCGAAACCGTACTCGAGCTGATTGCCGAATTTGCCGGCAACGACGATGTCGTCATCGCTCATAATGCGCCCTTCGACTCGGGCTTCATTACCTCAATCGATAAAGGGCGCTGGATCTGCTCGCTGCGTGCCGCTCGGCATACCTGGCCCGAGGCTCCAGACTATAAAAACCAGACGCTACGCTTCTGGCTGAAGATCCGCGACCCGCTTCTTGAGGGCATCGGCGCCCACCGCGCGCGCGGCGACGCTCTGGCAACCGGTTTCATCTTTGACCGCGCTTTGCAGATCTATGCCGAGAGCCATCCCGGTACCGTTATCGCAGACTTTCGCGAATATGTGGCAAGCCCGATCTTTCCATCACGGTTCGATTACGGTCGCCAGCACCGGGGCGCATTCATTGAGAATATCCCCGTTACCTATCTGCAGTGGGTTCTTCGGGACGCTGCCGAGCCGGAGGGCCAGCGACGGATGAATGTCGACCCCGACACCATCGCTGCCATTATCGCGGGCCTAGATCGCCGTTATGCTGCTGCCTAAGCCATTGCACTTTCATTGGCCTAACCGATATGGCATAATGTATCTCATGAGTACCAAATCAGCGCACTACGGCGCGAAAAATCAAGCCGGGGGACATCCGATGTAGGCGTCCGGCATACGGGCATCGAGCGGTTAAGCGCAGCCCCCGTATGCGAACGTGCGCATCAATGCAACCCTTACCGACGGCATTTTTGAGTTCCGGTCTCCGGAACTGCGGGCTTCCGCTTAAGATTAGTAACACCAGGTGCGTGCCGAAGGTAGTCCGAGCCACATTGTATATTTTAGCGACTGGAGCAGTGTGTTTAGCCACGATGGCGAGGACGATTCGAAATGAAAAGGATTTCGTATCGTGTTCTCAGCCTTCAAACGAAAATACAGCCGCTTTCACTATCACCTCTATCGCAGTCGCAAATCACCCCACGTCTATCTCGCCGTCATAGAGCGCGCACGCATTGCCACGGGTATGCGCTGCCAACGCTGTGTGCACACGGTGGCGCTCCCCCACAAAAAGAAGGGGGGCGATCGCTCATGATGACCTCCCGCGAACGCAAGGCGTTCTTCACCTACAATGCGCGCAAAATCGTACCCATAGGTCCCGACACCTGGGCGATCAAGCGTCGCAAAACCAAAGGCGGCAAGGCACTTGAACCCTACATCATGCGCTGCCGTCCAGACGGTTCATTCGAGTGTACCTGCAAGGGCTTTGCCAAGGAGCCCAGTTGCAGACACATCGGGGCGCTCACCCTGTTTATCCACGGGGGTCCACCTAAAGACGGTTATCAGAACATCACAGAAACGAAACTAACCTACACGCAGGATTGGCGACGTTACAATCTTGCACGTCGACTGCTTCGCAAGGCCGTGCCGGCGATGCTGTGTGCGCTGGCGCGCGATGTTGCTCCGCCCAAAACGGGTGAGAAACGCCCACGTGGTCGTCCTGGAATCGAAAAGTGCGATCATCTGCTTCTTGCGGCCATGAGGGTGTTTCGGCGCCAGACCGGCGTCGCTATGGAAGACACGGCCGAAGAACTCTTCGACAAGGAGTTGCTGTGCTGGGACGGCGCTCCCCTAGAGTCCGCCCTCGGTTATGGCCTTCGCAAGGGACAAATACACAGTCTTCTTGAGAAGGCCATAACGCGCAGCGCTCGGAGCGTGCGCCACCGCGAACGCGTCTTCGCTATAGATGGTTCGGAGTATGCCATTCCCAACCGCCTCACGGATGAGGACAACGTCAATACCGACGATCTGATGCCTGACGAACTACGCCAACAGACCCTGAAGGCCCACGTACTCATCGGTTGCAAAAGTCGCCTATGCGTGCGCGCGACCGTAACGCCGGGCAAACGGCACGATGCAACGCAGGTTATCGGACTGCTCGAAGGGATACTCGGCCAATTTATGGTCGACGTCCTGGCGGCGGACAAAGCCTACCTCTCTCGCGAAATCTTGGAGTACCTCGATGCGCACGGCATCATCGCTTCCATACCACCCAAAGACTACGAGGGCGAAAACCGCGATCCACGTCTCATTCAGCATCGCCAGGATTGGCACAAAGAAGCCTCGCTCTTGCGTCTTCACTATCCATCTCGCCAGGCCGTCGAAGGCTATCACGCCGACGTCAAACGGCACACGAGTTGGTACCTGGCCTCCAGAACCTTTTCGGCACAAAAGACGGAACTACTGGCAATGATCCTGGTCACCAACATGCTCCGCCTGGTTCATCTCTACATCGAAGACCCTACGTTTGAGATCGATTTCCTCGACGATCGCTGCCGAGCGATCTTAGAGCCGGCACGCGCACGGGCAAAGTTGTTCCCGATCGTGACCAAGTGACCCAAAGAACCAAAAGAACCTAAACCCACGGCCTCATAACACATGGCCCCGGC
>JABXNS010000116.1_pt1 | contig 23538 bp, 22 predicted proteins | sample 7301101 | NCBI WGS metagenome assembly JABXNS01 (sample SAMN14449646, study PRJNA615230) | soil metagenome | isolation source: soil from bare, unvegetated metal-rich iron-sulfur acidic spring small-cell... | place: Canada: Paint Pots Mound, Kootenay National Park, BC | collected 2017-05-25 | reverse complement strand
CAGTCCTCCCAAAATCGCGCCCGCTCTCCTTCCGCGGCGGGTGCTACGCTCGCGCTGCGGGTCTGCGACATGATGGCACTGACGGGGTTCGCCAACGGATTCTCCAGGATGAAGGCGAGCTCCGGACAGGAAGGCCGGCCGACTCGCTCGTCTGGCGTCAGCCTCGAAAGACGCGCGAAATACGCTGGCCGTCACGTCCGCTGGTCCGATGCTCACCTCGGAACGAACAACCGAGAATGCCCCACGCTTCAGGTGCTCAGGCGACTAGGCCTGTGAAGGCGCAAACCAGACCTTGAGGAAGTAGCCGGTTACGGAAAGGGCGAGCCCGCAGACTGCGCCGAATAGGCCGAGCAGAAAGAAGAATGGAAGCCTGTTCACGAGCGAGGCCGCGCCGTTGTATAAAAGGCCAGACAGACTCCGTAAAGAAGACCTGCGTAAGTCGACTCCCGTTCGCTGGACCATGCCCCAGTCGCCAGTCCCACCAAGCCCCAGGTATAAGACTGTAGGAGCCGATGAATGGGTAGTATTGCCCGCTGACTCCGACGATCACACCGAGTATTGCCGCAGCTCTGATCTTGACCATGAGCACACTCCATCTAGTTCGTGCCCTATGGAAAGCGGTACTAATGGAGCAGTTAGAGACTCAGATAAAAGGCGACACTCGAACTTGCATTGGTTGTGGGCTCGATCAACTACGGGAACGCTGGCGCGGGCGACGGCTGGTCCTGCTGGGGCAGACGGATCTTCGGAGCCTGTCCGTAATTCCACTGAAAGGTGACGTATGTCGCCCGCACGCCGAACTGCCTCGCGGTGATCTGCTGCAGGTTGTTGTCGCCTGCTGTGATTCGGAACTTGAGCGTGTTGAATGGATCGGCGAAGCGAACCGCCACGCTCATGTTGTCGCCACGGAGCTTCTTGCGCAGGGTGAGGTTGGTCATCTGCATCGCGGCGAAGCGACCTTTCTCGATGGCCACCGGCGCGCGATACCAGTAGTTCGCCTGAAGCGTCACCGTGGGACTCAGCTGCGTGGTGGCGTTGAGGCGATATGACCAGGTGACTGCATTCGACGAGAGCGCCGACTGCGATCCGCCGTCAGTCACAATCTTATAGACGTTGAATCCACTTAGAAGGTTGAACTTTGGACCAAGTCGAAGTGATCCGTTCAAGTCAGTGCCCCACGAGTTTGACTTCGCAAGGTTCTGGAAGCTTACTGATGTCACTTCGCGCCCATCTACCGTATCAGCCGTGTTGATGATGAAGCGAAGGACGTCGGTAGTGCGGCGGTAGAACGGTGAAAACTGTAGCGAGCCGAGCTGCCCCGACTTGCTCAGACCTAACTCGAAAGCATCCGTGTATTCGGGATTCAGTCGTGGGTTGCCGATGAACACGTTCTGCGGGTCGAAGAAGACCGGGAATGGATTGAGCTCCTGCGTTCCTGGCCTCCGGATGCGGCGCGAGTAGCTCAGCTTCACCTGGCTCTCATCGCTCGGCTTGTACATGATGACGCCGCTCGGGAAGAGACTATGGTAGCTGTAGGGAATGGCCTGCGCTCCGGCCAGATCGAAGTTTCGGTTCGCCCACTCCGCTCGCAGACCGGCCTGGAGATCGAACTTGGCCACGCTCTGGCTCAAGACACCGTAGCCCGCATGGACGTGCTCGTCGAACTGGAACGTGTTGCTCAGACTGCTTTGGACCCAGTTCCCGTTGCCGAGCGTGTCCTTGAACACGAGGAAGTCTCTGTCGATCCAGCGGTCGGTCTCCTTCAAGCCGCTCTCTAGCTTCGTGCTTGTGGTAAGCGGCCGGGTGTAATCCACCTGCGAAGTGAGCTGGCGGGTAAGCGCGCTCGAGCCGTCTAGCTGGCCCTGGATAGGCGGGCCGGAGCTCGAGCCGTTGGGGTTCTGCGGCTCACGCCACATCAGCGTGTTATCCTCGTCTCTCGCCCGATTGAAGCGCACTTCGGCCGAGAGCTCGTGTTTACGCGGCTCGATCGTATGCTTGATTGAAAGCGAGTTGTCGAACACGAGCCCCCTCGCCTTATCGTTGCGATCCATCACGTACCGGTCTATGAACGCCTGGGTTGCATTAAGATCGGTGTAGCCGGCCAGGGCAGCGTCGTTGGAGTGCCTCCGATTGAGCGACAGCGAGTTGGAGATCACGTCCTTGTCGGTCAGCTTGTAGTCAATGTTGCCTGTAAAGTTGTGACCGGCGTTGATGTTCCTCCCTTCGATATCCTGGTTGGTGTACAACATGGGTGCACCGGTTGGATCGTAGCGCAGTCGGTCGTTTATCCCGACAATCCCGCGATCGTCCGAATTGAACCCATAGGTGCCGAACAGCGTGACTGGTCCGCTCTGGTAGCCTAGGTTGGTGCCGGAGTTGAATCGATTCGGACTGGCAAAGCCGGTGTTCAGGCCGCCGCTCACTCCGAGATCCGTGTTGGCCTTGAGGACAATGTTGATAATGCCGGCCATTCCTTCGGGATCGTACTTAGCCGATGGGTTCGGAACAACTTCGATGCGCTCGACGATGTTCGCCGGAATTTGTTTGAGATAGGCGGCGAGTTGCGCGCCGGTAATCGGCGTGGGACGTCCATTGATCTGCACCGCGACGTTCTCGTTACCTCTCAAACTAACCTTACCGTCCCCGTCGACTTCCACCGATGGAGTCGCCTGGAGCACCTCGCTCGCATTCGCGGCCGCAGGCGCAATGTCTTTCGCGCGATACGTATTGCGATCGGGCTCGATCACCACGGTCGGACGCTCTCCCTGGACCTGTACAGATTGCAACGTCACAGAGATCCGCGTGAGCTGGATCGGGCCGAGGGCGACGTGCGGCGCGGCGTCCGTGATCGCGAAAGCAACGTTGCGTGGGCGGAAGCCGATAGAAGTCGCCCTCAGGTAGTACGCGCCGGGCCGGAGACCTTGAATCCGGAATCCGCCGTCCGCCGTTGCAATCGCTCCCGTCACCAGAGTCGAATCCTTGGTGGTCCGCACCGTGATCGAGGTGCGGGGGAGCGGAGTCTTGGCGGCAGTGTCCACCACCGTACCTTCCACTTCACCGTTTCCTGACGGTGGCGGTCCAGCGGATCGAGCCTGATTGGGGTTCTGTGCCGGGAGGGAAGCTGCAGCGACGTTCAATACAAGAGCGAGTAACGCGAACAGGATGCGCTTCATAGGACCAGCTCTGATGAAAAGATGGGGCGTCAATCGCCCAGGTGTTCAATATCCCTACGCGATCACGGCACTACGCGTTGGACGCTCGGAGGTTTCAAAAGGTTGGCGGCCTCCTCGTGCGCGTTCGCTTGAAAGCGATTTAGCGCGCACATAGTCGAGCTCATACTAATGTTTGCGCGCGGTGCCTGGTCGCGCTGCGCGACTCAATCTCGAGGCTTGGCGGTTCCTATTGACTGACTCATCACCATACGTACCAAGCGGTTCCAGCCGGGGTGCGATCTCTCCAATGCAGCCGTAGCCCAGCCGCGCAAATCGCAAAGCCCGAGCGCCACTCCCGGCGATCTGCTCACACCCATGTTGCAATGTACCATCACTCGCTCCGCGGCGGGCCACGTGCTGAGAAAGTCGACAATTGCACGCGCGTGGTCTGGTGCGAAGAGGATGTCGGTCGGCAGCCCGCGCTCTGTAACGTCGTCGAAGTGGAGCCTCAGAACTGCCCTGAATAGCGGCGAGACGTCGGCTGGCCCGGCGCCCGGGTCTGAAATCGAGATGCAGATCTCGTTAAGGCCAGGCTCGTATCGCTCGGCCTCCTCGCGCGACAACACAACCAGCTCGGGCGCCGATCTCGTTTCCGGTGCCCGCCGCGTCTCTGCCTTCCTCCGCAAACTATTTCCCCTTAGGTGGCGGCCACGCGCCGAGAAGTTGTCGGACCGCGACGATTTGCGCGAGGTGATATGCGGCATGATCGACGGCGACCAGAACCGTTCGCAAGTATGTCTGCCCCTTGCCGTGCGGGATCTTCGCCGTAAGATCGAGATCCGTTCCTGTTGTAAAGCGCTCCAATGCCATTCGATCCTTCCTCCAGGCGGCGACGCTCTCATTCCACGCCTTCTCACTCGTCGGTGCCGGGCTGGACGGCCAGTAACTCGTCGGCCACTGAAGCTTCTCCTCGTAGTCAGGATTCTGAACGAAGTCGAGCAGATCGTGCTGGGTGATTCGAATATGCTCTAGTAGTTCCCACGCCGAATGCGCGAACCCGATCGGCCTCTTCCCCCGCAGCTCCGGAGGGATGCCCCTGAGCGCGTTCTCCAGCGACGAGTGCGCCTCTTCCCAATTGAGCGATGAGGCGACGATGGCCCGCCATTCTTCTTTCTTGCTCATGGGACTCCAGGGGAGAAGGTGACACCGCAAGATGATTAGCTCTTGCGCGATGGCGCCAGTCCTGAGCAGTATTGCCCGCCGACCGTCAAGCGAGACCGATGAACGAGAATCGACGCGCTCAGAACTCCGGTGGCTGGCTCTTACTGGTGCTACGTGACCTGCAGTTCTGGGTTCCGGTCGCAGTACTGGTCTTGGGACTCCTCGTGCTGCGCTGGATTTCTTGAGCGCGATCACGGCCGACGGATCTCGGGGGGCTGCAGAACGGGGGGCGTTAACCGCGCATCGCCTCCGCACGCTTCAGACGGTCGGCATGCTTTGCGGCCTCACCGCTGGCGCGTGGCTCGGGGCGGCAGAAGCGCCGACCAAGCTCGTGACGCTCGGGCTGTCGCCCGTCGTGATCTCGCTCAGCATGGTGATCGGTGTGTTCCTCGCGCGCTGGACATTGCCGGCGCTGATCCAGGGAACATCGTACGTCGCCGCCGACCTGCGTCAGGCCCCGCATCTCATCGTGTGGGCGGTGCTCGCAGGGTGCTTGTGGGCGGTTGCCAACACTCTGACGATTTTCGCAGTGCGCGACGTGGGGCTCAGCATCGCTTTCCCGTTATGGAACAGCAACAGCCTGCTCGGAATCGTCTGGGGCGTTGTCTTCTTCAAGGAGCTGCGCGGCGCGGATTGGCGACGCTGGCTCGGAGTGCTCGGCGGCGCCCTCCTCATGTTCGGAGGGGCGACCGCGCTCGCGGTTGCGTCAGCCGCGCAAGTCGCGGCACGTGATGCAGTCCGCGGCGTCATCGCCGCGCTCTCGGCCGGCGTGCTTTGGGGAACCATGTACATCCCCTACCGGAAAGCGTACCTCACTGGTATGAGCCCGCTCTCGTTCATCACTTTCTTTACCGTTGGAGAGTTGGGGATGATGACGGCGCTCGCATTGACCTACTCCGGCGGTGCGACGCCGCTCTGGAACCAGCTGTCGGGTGCGCGTCACGTGCTCTTCTGGCTCTTGGCTGGCGGCTTCGTCTGGGTTGTTGGCGATCTGTTTCAACAGTACGCGGTCAAGTACGCGGGAATCACACGCGGAATCCCACTTTCGAACACGAATCAACTGTGGGGATTGTTATGGGGAATCCTCGTTTTCCACGAGCTTCGTGGCGCGTCCCACTCGGTATTGGCACAAGTTGTGGGCGGCTCGATCGTGATGGCGATCGGCGCTGGTGTCATCGCGCTTTCGTCAGTGAGTCAGAGGGAACACCAGCGGTGGCAGGAGGCGGCAACGACCGAAGGCGATCGATACGGGGTCGATCCTGAATACACGCGATCGCGCCTCGTCGGCGAAGATGCGAGGTCGATCGTTCGCCGACGCTCCTGGATAGATTGGCTGGTGGTAAGCGTGGCGACGGCGACCATAATCGGATTTGCGATGATGGCGCGTCCGCCTCAGATCACGCTCAGGCCGGAGTGGGCCATCGCGCTCGTGACAGCCACGGTGGGAATGTTGGTGGGCCCCGGTCTATTGCTCTGGAGAGCGACGCGATTCAATTGAGCGGACCAGCGACGAGGCGACCCCGTCGCTGGTAATCCAGCTCTTGCGAGGCGGCTACCGCTTGGCGCGCAACGCTTCGGCGATTGCTTTGTCGGCAAGCGGGGCCATGACTCGGTATCCGGCCTCATTCGGGTGGACGCCGTCGGGGGATAACTCTGCACGCATTCCGCCGCGCGCGTCGGCCATGGCCGAGTGATAGTCGAGATACACCGCGCCATGTTCGCGGGCATAACCCTTCATCCACTGATTGAGCGCGATGATCTTCGGGGCAGGCTCCAACCCGGGTTTCCACGGATAATCATAGACGGGAAGCACTGAGGAAAGGACGACTCGAACTCCGTTGGCTTGCGCGAGCTCGGCCATCGACGCGAGGTTGTCCTCGATCATTTCGATTGTCGACGGGCCGGTGTTGCCGGCGATGTCGTTGGTCCCGGCGAGGACCACAACAACCTTCGGCTTTAGCGCAATAACGTCTTGCCGGAAGCGGAGGAGCATTTGCGGCGTGGTCTGCCCGCCAATGCCGCGGCCGATGTAGGGTTTGCCCGGGAACATTGTGGGGAAGTAACGGGCCCATCCCTCAGTAATCGAATTGCCGAGAAAGACCACGCGGTTTTCTTTTTTCACGGGTAGGGGCAGTTTGGCGTTCGCCTCGCGGTACCTCTGTAGATTTGGCCAATCGTTGAGAATTTTTTCATCCTGAGCGATACGGCGTTCGGCGATTTCCTCCCGCGTCGGCTGGGAAGGTGAAGGCTGCTGAGCTCCGGCAGCGGCTGCCGTCAGAAGGACGAGAACAGCTCCTCGCGAGTGATTCGTCACGTTGAATCCTCCGGACGATTAGAAATCGTGGCTGCCGCTACTGCCAATTGCAGTACACCAAGGTGTTGGCGGCCGTGTCTCGCAAACGATCGGGCGGAACCCGACAGATGGTGCCGTCATCGGCGATGAGGGTGTCCGGCTCCTTTTTTGTAAGCACCGCTTTCGTGTAGACGCCGATACGAGCGGAGCGCACTACTGCTCCGTTCGGCGTAGCCTCGATTACTGGAGGCCGCCCAGCGCAGCTACTAAACAAAACCGTGATGCCCAAACAGTGCGTGATGGCATTCATCCCTAACTCTCCTTCTCCAAAAGCGCGATGCAGTGCGCTGCAAGTGCGGAAGTATCAAATTCAGTTCCGTCGGCGGCACGCCAGACGCAATCGTCGCTTGGTGCCTCGATCGGGAGCAACACCAGCTCCTTTCTTATCTCAGCCCCATCGGGGTTGGCGGCTCTGCCCCGGCGTGAGACGATGCCACGCCAGACGATTACGTGCAGCTCACCGAGCGGTGAATCCTTGCCTGCCTTGGAGAACCACGAAACGCTCACAGCAGCGTTCGGTCCCTGCAGCACGCACCCGTTGGGCGTCCGGTGCTGCTCTATATCGGTCTTCAGTTGATCGCCGCGTTTTAAAACACGTTCGGGTGCGAGCTGATCAAGCAACGCTGTCACAGCCTTCTGTACGACGTTTTTCTCCTTGGCGCTACGCGAGGCGGTCCAGGGTGTAAGTGGCTTATTTTGGTTGTCCATTTGTCAGTACGGTAAAACGGTGAATCAAAAATGCGAAGTCGCACCAGAAATGTGGTCGTCAGCGGCAACCTGCGTTAGACGGGCGGCCGGGTGGTACTTTTCGCTTCCAGCCCAAGCTGCTCTATATCGGCAACTCGCTAGTCGCTCAACACATCGGCCTGTAGGAAACCGATCACGGCGTCTTGTCCATTTGCTTCAACACCGTGCTTTTACCCACGATGAATGACTGCGACTACATCATCCGAGGGTAACCCCCAAAGTGTTACCCACCTTGCGGGGCGCTTCTATCGCCTGTGGTCCGGGCTGCTCATGCGGATGGACCCTAAGCTGCTCGTAGCGGAGCCAAGTCGGCATTCGCCACTGGATCGAATCCTAGTTCCTTTAGAACTCTATTGAGCACTGTCGGCGTCACCCTTCCGGGCGCCGTGATTTCGATACCAATGGCTTTGCCGTCTGCTGCGAGATCAATGACCAAGCCAGGGTCTACTCGCCGAGTTCGCACGCTCTTAGCTCCTTTGCTACGAGGAAGATATAGGTAGGCGGCGAGGACCTTACCCTTGCGATAGGTGACTTCTAGATAAGGGTGTTTCATGGCTCTGCGGAATAAGCAGTAATCACTATTAAAAGCTGCGCGTCACGATCTGGTTCCACAATGACTTCCCATGGCTTTCGACGATGTCTGGTTTCAATGACCCAACGGTCCGGAACGATGTCTTGCCTCAGGCCGGAAGCAGTTGAGAGCATTTGCCGAACCTCCACCTCGTTGAAATCGCGATCCTCCATTCGTTTCAACAGATGAGAACTGGCTTCTAGTTCCCAGTCCAACCATTCTGGCCACGTCGGCATTCATTTAGCGGCGTGAGGATGTGCGACGCACTATATCGTTCTGTCTAGAAATATGACTGGGCTGGTCTCCGGTCTCGCGTGGGTTAATTCCTCACCCGTTGAGACGGAGCCACCAGCGCCACCTGCGACCGTTGCTGGCGAGCGCAAACCTAGGGCGAGAAAGCGCAGTCGAGGATCTGCAGCGACAGTCGGACTGTGTCGATTCGGCCCGCCGCCACTTCGATTTCTCTGGAATCAGGAAGATGTCCCAGGGCACGCACCAATAGCTTATACCTACCGGGAGGGAGCCCGTTTAATACGAATCCTCCCACGCTGTCGGCAGTCGCAGATGCGTGGGGCGAGTTAGGGGCGTCGCCAGGGGTCGAAGCGATTATCGGATAGTGCGGCAGAGCGCCACCCGAATCCGCGAGCGTGCCGATTATCGCGCCGAAGCCAGGCCTGAGCAACGGACTCTCTGGAAACCTCGGCGTGGGTCCCTTCGCGCGGACGCGCGTCGTGCAGCGGCCCGTCATTGTCATCATTTCGATTGGCGTGCTGCGGCGGCATGCGCTCAAGGCGAGCGATGCGAGAACAAAAACGGTGGCTCTAGAAATCCCGGCCAAGTGTCCGAAGCCGCCGTCTGATCCTGCGCGGCAGAAAGAACGCCGCAGCCACCAGCATTCGCTCGAGATCCAGCGTGTGCAGCTGCTTCGGATCACCCATCCAGTGATCCAGCACCACCTTCCGATCAGCGTTCGAGATCAGCCGCTCAAGTGCCAGAACAAGCACCAGCAGATCATCGATTTCGCCGAGGAAGGGAATATAGTCCGGAATGAAATCCATCGGTAACAGGATATAACCGACAGCCCCACCGACCAGGAGCTTGTCGGTGTTCGAGACCCGTTTGTCTGTCAGCAATCCGCCGACTAGCCTCAGAAAGTTCGGCAGATCCTTCACTGTCGACATGATGGTGCGTTTGGCGGCGGCCCGTGGCGGGGAGACAGATGGGCCGCTTGAATTCCGCGCATCGCCCGGGCCGGATGACCCGCCGATCGCTCCAGCCCCCGTGGGGCGCCGTTTTCGCGATGCGGCCGTGCTGGAACGCGCGGATTGAGTCTTCACTTACGCTGATCTCCGGGTGGCGGTGGGGGCGGAGTTTGGGTCGAAGGTGATGCTGGTGGTGTAGTCACCGCTGCCGGCCCCGCCTGCGGGGGCATCGTCGGCTTCGAAGACGTCACCGATGACACAACCCCGGCAATCTCTGTTGCAACTGACTTGCCAGCGTTCGCGACATCCGTGACAACGCCCACCGCTTTGTGCATCACATTCATCGTTCCACCGATCATCCCGGCAGACATTCGGCCGGCACGCAAGGTGTCTTCCACGCCCTCCGCGAACCGCTTGAGCGGATTGGGCGCGGTGGACAGCTTGGGAGCGTATTTCGACTCTAGAAAGTCGATGTAATCGAGGATCTGATAAATCTTCTCCTCGGGAAGCGTATCGAGCTTCCGAATCAGGCGCTCGCGCAGAATGTCGTTCATTTCACCCACCTCCCCGCCACCTAGCCCTTCGGCCGCGTACGTCAATATGCACGTAATTCGTGCTGGAGTGACCACTCGTGTAGATGCCGAGGCCGCCCACTAGCTCGGGGTGCTTTAACTCGACGATCTCCACCGCCAAACCTACCATGCGGCTGTCAATGGCGGTGATCTTTCCGTCGCCGTTGGCGTCAATGGCCACGTCGGCGGCGTCGCCGTACTGATGCTGGCTGTCCTGCACCGCTCGCTGGATCCTGCGATTGTGCTCGGGTGCGCGAAAGCCGGAATGCACGTCGATCTCGATATCGGCAACCGCCCTGTCCCCGTGCCAGCGCGCGATCTCCTGAATAACCAGCTCCAGCTTGTCCAGCAGCTTCGGATTAACCGCCGCATAACTGGGCCACACTCCCTGCTGGTCATGATTCAGGAAGTCCCCGACCTTGAGATGCTTGGAAATCGGTAGTCCGACGTCGGCCGGCATGATCTCGAGAAATCCGGTTGGAGGCGATTTTTTCCCACGCGCCCGCTCGGCAAGGTACGTCCCGATGCGGTAGCCATGTAGCATCACGCCCTCTTTCTCCTCGAATGGAACGAGGACGGCGAGCGTCAGACCCTGGACCTCGCGCTGCTGCCCGCTCTTCAAGAGGGTGAGTCTGTAGAAGCCAGCCTTCGCGGGCGCCGAGACCTTGTCTCCCGTTAGCGGCTGGGCCGCGGTCGCGAGCACTGAATCGCCATTTCGAATCCACGCATACTGGAGCGCGGTAGGATCGCCATGCACGTCGAGCGGATACGAGATCTCTTCGGACGGCAGCGCGAATGCGAGCTTCACTTCTCCACTCAATCCAAAGGCGCTTGCTGATGGCTCGGCCATCGGGACTACCGACCGCGTGAATGTCCCAATGGGTTTGTCAGTGGCGTCCGCCGCGCCCTGCTGGAACTGGAATGCCCCCACGACCGCGATCGCGGCCGCGCTGATCCAGACTATCCGCGTGGTGTGGCGCTTCCGAACTGGGAGATCGTCGGGGAGTTCGAGCTCCTCGCCCGTGGGGTGTTCCCTTCTCTCCCCTACGACTACCGACGCCAAGCTTTATTAATAGATGTAGACCGGAGTGCCGACCGCGACCATCGGATATAGCCGCTCGATGTCCTCGTTCCGCAACCGGACGCAACCATGACTCACGGATTGCCCGATCGTCTCCGGGTGATCGGTACCGTGGATCCCGTAGCCGTCACCGAGTTCGAGACGGCGCGTTCCCATCACGCCCATGTACCTCCGGGCGGTGGTGCCATACGGCGGAATAATAATGTTCCCATTCACAACGATCTCCTTTCCTTCTACGCCCCCACCTAAGGACACCGTACTGCCGTTGTTGTAACGCTTAACCACTTCGCCATTCTGAGTGGTCAGAACCCCACCATCACCGGTCGGAAGTTTCTGACCCGGATCGAGGTGAAGGATTCCCAACCCCTTCTTGTGCGCCTGCTCGACGAAGTGCCAATCCGGGGGCACCCACGCCGGGTTCTCATCCTTCCCTTTTACGGTGAGGCGCCCGCGTGGCGTCTCGAAGCGCCACTGCCCTTCGGCTCCACCCACTAACTCCTTGCCGCTGCCCGTGGCAACCGGCGCCTCGAACAGGATCTCCTTACCCTGCTTGTACCAGAGCCGATGGTCGGCCATGCTCACCACTATATATGGTTGGTTCGTCGCCTCCCCTGCGGTCTCATTGAGAAGAGCCTTGAGGCTGTCGCCAGTCATGCCAAGCTTCGACTTGACCTCGTTGAGAACCCCGAGGTTGTCGTTGTAGACCATACGACTGACGTCGCGCTGGTAGCGGAGTTCCGCGGTTCTCGTCAGCAGCGTGACGCTCAGGATCGCTGCGATGATGAAACCCGTGATCAGCAACCAGACGGTTTTACCACCGTACGAAAAGATTCTGCTAACTCCCATTTACTGCCTCGCTTTTGTGTCGGCTGGAAAACAACAGCTGTTTAGTAGAAGTATACCTTCATACCCGCGCTAAGGTTCGGCATGATCGCCTTCATGTCCGCGAGCGAGATGCGAAGGGATCCGGGCGGGATAGGTGTCGGGTCGTTAGCAAGGGTGCTGCTCTTTGATGACAGAATCTGGGTCCCTCCGTCGAGGGTGATCTTGGTCTCAGAAAGATCTGCGACGGTCCGCTCGCCGCGCGGAATCGCGGCCGGAGGCGCATCGGACGATGCGGACGGAATTCGTTCCGGGCCGAACTGTACGGGAATCTCGCGTAACAACGCGCCTTCACGCGTCAAGTACATTCGCGAGCTGTCGACAGACACATTCATGTGCAGCTTCTTGTCGAACTTAGCCTGCCGCTTGGCCAGCTCGATCGCGATTCGCAGCTTGTTCTGCTCCGACTGAACGATTGCATCCGTGCGCTCGCGTTCCGCCTGCGTCATGTGCTCCCTCAGTTGCCTCACGTCGCGGTTGTAGGTCGCCCGCTTGACGATGAGCCATCCGTCTAGGGCGATCATCGCAGCCAGCCCGAGTCCGAGGACGAAAACAAATCCCGGATAGGCTCGCCTGAAGTCGCGCCAGGTCCCACGGCGCCGGTCACCCTCTCCGGCGCGCTCGGCGCGGCGGCGTGTTTCCGGCCCAGTTTCCTCTTTAGGTTTGAAGATTTCCATTGGCTTTCTTCACGCCCCTCTCGTCGCGGGTAGGATTACATTACTGATATAATGGCAACGTCACAGCGCGCGCGGCCAGTCGCGCTCATAGTACTCGATGGCTGGGGCTACCGTCCCGAAACCGAAGGCAATGCAATCGCGCTCGCCAACACCCCCACCTGGGACTCCCTCTGGCGCCGCGGCTCGCGCACGCTCCTCGAAGCCTCCGGGCTTCGCGTCGGCCTGCCGGAAGGGCAGATGGGCAACAGCGAGGTCGGACACCTCAATCTCGGCGCCGGCCGCGTGGTGATGCAGGATCTTGTACGCATCTCTTCGGCCATCGGTGACGGAAGTTTCTACACCAATCCCGCGTTGGTGGGCGCCTGCAGGCAAGTGAAGAAGGGCGGCGGGACGCTGCATCTGATGGGTTTGATTGGATCGGGCGGGGTCCATGCCATCGATAGCCACTCTTTTGCGCTCCTCGATCTGGCTAAACGTGAGCGAATCGAGCGCGTTGCAATACACGCATTCCTCGACGGCCGCGACACGCTGCCAAAGTCTGCCCTTGGCTACATGCAGGATCTCCTCAACTACATCCGAAAGATTGGATCTCCGGCGAAGATCGCGAGTGTCTCCGGTCGCTATTACGCGATGGACCGCGACCACCGGTGGGATCGGACGGAGCTGGCCTGCCGCGCCATTGCGCTCGGCGAGGGAACGCGGGTTACCGATCCGCTCGAAGCCATTCGCGAGGCATACGAATCGGGAAAGACCGACGAATTCATGCTACCCGTCGTAATCGCCGAGAGCGGCAGGCCGGTGGCTCCCATGAAGGACGGCGACGCCGTTATCTGCTTCAACTACCGCTCGGACAGGATGCGCCAAATTGTGCGCGCTCTCATCGAGGAGAACTTCGACGGTTTCGACATCTCCGGCCGTCCCAAGGTCTCGGTAACTACCCTCACCAATTACGACAAGACCTTTCACGTTCCGGTGGCGTTCGCGCCGACATCCATGGAGCGAATTCTCGCCGAAGTGCTGTCATCTCGCGGACTCGACATGCTGAAGACGGCGGAAACCGAGAAGTACCCGCATGTGACCTATTTCTTCAACGGTGGCCTCGAAGCGCCATTTCCCTGCGAACACCGCGTTCTGGTGCCGAGTCCGAAGGTGGCGACCTACGACCTCCAGCCCGAGATGAGCGCTGCCGAAGTGACGGACGCGCTCATCAAGGGGATTGCATCTGGGGAGCACGACTTCATCCTCTGCAACTACGCGAATGCGGATATGGTTGGTCACAGCGGATCGATTCCGGCCACGATAAAGGCGGTGGAAACCGTCGACCAGTCGCTGGCGCGGGTTCTACAGGCGGCCGAAGCGGCGGGAGTGAAACTGATCGTTACCGCCGACCACGGGAACGCCGAAATGCTGCTCGATCCGGCGACCGGCGGTCCGCACACCGCTCACACGATCAATCCGGTTCCGTTGGTCGTCGTCGATTGGGAGCAGGAGCAGCGTTTGCGATCCGGCGGCGCTCTGTGCGATGTCGCCCCAACTATATTGTCCATGCTCGGTGTCGAGCAGCCGCCGGAGATGACCGGTGCCAACCTTGGAGTTGATTAGTGAAGCACGCTTTTAGCGCCCTCACGCTTGCTTGTATTGCGACGACCGCGAGTGCGCAGGTCGGGCACCTTCCCGAAAACAGTCCCTACCGCGATCTCGAGACCAGTCAGGAGCTCACGTTCCTCGGCGGGCACTACCGGACCGGCAGGGATCCAGTTGGCGTCGCACCGCGCGACGGTCCGATGTACGGCTTGCGCTACCAGATTCACGTCGGCGGTCCGGCTTTCCTGATGGCGCGCTGGTCGCACGTCAACAGCAGCCGTTTCGCAATCGATCCAGCCAAGACCGGAACCGCGAGTCAGCTCGGCAAGCAGAACGTCTCGATCAATCTTTACGACGCCGATCTGTCGCTCAACCTCACGGGCGAGAAAAGCTTCCACCACCTCGTGCCAGTCGTGAATCTCGGTGCCGGCATCGCGAGTTGCGGGTGCTCGGTCAACGGCGATCCTTACACCTTCGGCACCCCCTTTGCATTTTCATTTGGCGGTGGGCTCAGGTACGTCCCGGGCGGGCGGTTTCAACTGACGGTGGACTGGAACGATTATCTCTACCAGCTGAATTACCCGACCGCGTACTACGTTGCTCCCACCGGCGGGACGGCTGCCGTCGCCGGCAACCAGGCCCGTTCATTCTGGAAGAACAATCGGGCTCTGACATTCGGCGCGTCGCTGCTGTTCTTCCGGTAACCTGAACCGCCTCTCAGTGGGCGGACCCGGAGGAAGAGTGGAAAAGGACTACGAGGACATCAGGGACACCGACGATCTGAGCGACAACGAACTGCGCGCGCTCGTCCGCGACACTTTCGAGCAGCAGCTCGCTTTTGATCCGGACGATGTCGAGGTGTCTGTGCGATCTGGTGTCGTCTACCTCTCCGGACGAGTAGGAACCGAGGAAGAGCTTCGAGTGGCGGAGCGCGTGGTCACCGATCTCGTAGGTCTCAAGAACCTGCGGAACGGTCTCGTTGTCGATCCGATTCGCCGCGCCGAAAGTCCCGAGGCGATCGACGAGCACCTCGTGGACGAAGAGCTACATGAAGGAATCTTGCTCGGGGATCGTACGCGGCCGGAAGATCCGGAAGCCGGGCACTTGCACGAGGATTTGCGGGCAGAGCTATTCGGGACTACCGATGTGCAGGAAGCAATCGGCGGCGCAATTCCATGGAACCCGCCCGATGGTCCGACGCCCGAGGGCCTAAGTGGCTCGGACGCGGGTCCGAACGTGATGAACGACGATCACTAGATGAGCCTGGGACCAGGATTACTAAGGACCGGGCAGTTCCTCTCCCGGTCCGCAGTTTGTCCGCGGAGTAGGAAGATGTTAGTCCAGGGTTCGCCGTTCACGGTGGGAAGCGCTCTCGCTCAGTATCGAGCAAATTAGTGCAATGGCGAGCGCCTCCCTAACTAGACGAATCTCGTTTTCAGCCGCGCATCGGTACAGCCGCCCGGAGTGGAGCGATGAGAAGAATGCCAGCACCTTTGGGGCCTGCGCCTGGCCAAATTTTCATGGCCACACCTATGTGTGCGATGTGACCGTCGCTGGCCCCATCGATGACAAGACGGGATTCGTCATCGATCTCGGTGTCCTCGACCGCATTCTGAAAGAGCAGGTGAAGGACCGGTTCGATCACCGGAACATCAATCTCGATGTGTCGGAATTCGGGGACGGCAAGCTGGTGCCGACCGGAGAGAATCTCGCGCGCAACATTTTCGAGCGTATAGAGATGGAGCTACCGAAACCAGCCAAAGTGATACGCGTAACCGTCGGCGAAGACGATAGGCTCAGCGCTACCTACAGCAGGGAGTAACTCACAATCGTGTCGGATTTGTTCACACGCAGGGTCGTGCGTGCGCTCCTATTGGCCGTCTCGCCATTGGGGCTCAGCGCCTGCGCGACGGTAATGAGAACGGTTCGCCCTGGTCCGTCACGCGGCGAGCTCGGCCACACCATCGATTCGCTCACGTCGCAGCCCGCGTTCAGGAACGCGAACTGGGGCGTCCTCGTCGTCAATCCGCGTACCGGTGACACCCTTTATTCCAAGAACGCGGGCAAGCTGTTCATGCCCGCGTCGAACATGAAGATCATCATCAGTGCGGCGGCACTGACCCTGCTCGGCCCCGATTACACGTACAAGACGACCTTTCTTACCAGCGGCGAGGTGCGCGATTCTCTCCTCGATGGCGACTTGTTGGTGATCGGACGAGGCGACCCGACAATCAGTGACAACATGAGAGGGGTCGCGACGACCGTGATGGACGCGCTGGCCGATTCCGTTCGCGCTCATAGGATCAGGCAGGTGACGGGTTCGCTCGCGCGCGTCGGTAACGCATTCCCGGACTCGATCCACGGTTACGGATGGGAATGGGACGATCTGGGCGAATACTACGGTGCGGGTGTGGACGAACTGATCTTCAACGAGGGAATGGCGCCGACGACGCTGCGCCCGCCGCCCGACACAGTGCGGGATAGCCTTTATTCGGGTCCAGCAAAGGATCCGGCCACCGCGTATCTCAACGCGTTCCACGACGCGCTAACACGAAAGCATATCTCCGTCGAGACCGGGGTGATGGACAGCATTCTGCCTACACCCATCAAAATGGACACGTTGTTCACGTTCACATCTCTTCCCATGAGGAACATTATCCCGGCACTCATGAAGCCATCCCAGAACCAGATCGCGGAAATTCTGCTCAAGACGATCGGATTGGAGCGCGGGAGAATGGGAACGTCGGACAGCGCGCGAAAGATAGTGGGGCAGCAACTGCTCGCTTGGGGCGTTCAACCAGATGGATTCGTAATCCGTGACGGCAGCGGACTATCGCGTCACGATCTGCTGACGCCGGAGACGATCGTGAAGGTGCTCGACAAAATGCAGCGGGATACCGCTTTTGCGGTTTTCTATAACGCGATGCCCATCGCCGGCATCGACGGAACACTCAAGGATAGAATGAAGGGTACGCCGGCTGAGGGGAATGTCCGGGCAAAAACCGGCTCCATTGCCGCGGCGCGCTCGCTCTCCGGCTACGTTACCACCGCCGACGGCGAGCGCCTCATTTTCAGCATTCTTGCCAACAACTGGACGACACCGGGGTCTGCGGTCACCGATGTCGCGGACCAGATCGCAGCGGCGCTCGCTGCCTACCGCGCGCACTGACCATTCCGGCTTGATCTTCAAACAAGCGCATCCGATGATGAGCCGATGCTGACAGTCGCGGAAGCGAGCGAGCGCATCCTCGCCGAGATCGGGCCGCTCGACACCGAATCGGTTCCCCTGCGCCAGGCTCTGGGGCGGGTCTGCGCCGAGGATATCTCGGCAACAGTGACGATGCCCCCGTGGAGCAACTCGTCGATGGATGGCTATGCGGTTCGCTCGGCTGACATCACTTCGGTAATGAGCGGTGAGCCGGTGAAGCTGCGCGTGGTCGCGACCATCGCGGCCGGCGCGTTCGCGCCGCGGCCCCTCAGGCGAGGCGAAGCAATGCGGATCATGACCGGCGCTCCAGTTCCGGAGGGCGCCGACTCAGTCATTCGAAAGGAGGATACCGACGGTGGCACTGCCAAGGTGGAGATTCGGGAAGCGCGCGATGTGTGGAAGAACATTCGGCCGGCTGGCGAAGACTATCAACGTGGCGATGTGCTGGCCAAGCGCGGCAATCCGATTAAGCCCGCCCTGATTGGCGTGCTGGCGTCGACTGGCGTGTCGGAGGTGAAAGCGTTCAGGCGCCCCCGGATCGCCATCATCAGCTCCGGCAACGAGCTGGTCGACATCGACGACTTCGACCAGGTAGTTGCGCAGCGCAGAATCGTCTCGACGAACAGCTATACTCTTGACGCACTGACCCGCGTGGCCGGTGGAATACCCGTCGACCTGGGGATCGCGAACGACACCAAGGCCTCGCTCAGGAGAAAGCTGGAGAGCGCGGGTGACTGCGATCTAATCCTCACTTCAGCCGGGGTCTCGGTCGGCGATCTCGACCACACGCGCGACGTGTTCGCTGGGCTCGGAGGAAAGCAGAAGTTCTGGAAGGTGAAGATGCGGCCCGGTGCGCCGCTGGCCTTTGGAACGCTCAATGACGTTCCCTGGCTCGGGGTTTCGGGAAATCCCGTGTCAGCGATGGTGAGCTTCGAGCTCTTCGTGCGGCCGGTAATGAGAAAGATGCAAGGCTATTCTGCGTTGTTCCGCCGTACGGTGACGGTGACCGTGGGGGATGAGGTGACGATCGGGGCCAAGCTCACGCACTTTCTCCGCGCCGTGGTGGCGAGGAACGAAGGGGGAATGTTGGTGGCGCGACTAACCGGGTTACAGAGCTCCGGCGCTCTCACTTCGATGGCGAAGGCGAATGCGCTACTGATAGTGCCTCCGACTTCGGCCAAAGTTGCGAAGGGATCGGAGCTCAAGGCGCTGATGCTGGATCAGAGCCTCGAAGAAACGTCGGTGTTCTCACTGTGATCGAGGGCGGAGACCTCTCGAGGATTGGCAAGATCGGCATCCTCGATGGAGACGCGCTCGTCGTCGCGCTCACTCGGCGATTCCGGACTTCGATCGAGGACGCTACCGTAGATGAGCACACCTACAGTATTCTCAAGCCCGCGAACGCCGACGATCTCATCCGAGAGGAGGATTTCGTCAAGGACGAGCGGCTCCCCTATTGGGCTGATGTATGGCCCTCGTCCATTGTCCTCGCCGAAAAGCTGCTCGAGCTGGATGGGGGAGGCCGCACCGCGCTCGAACTGGGGTGCGGCGTCGGCTTGAGCACGTTGGCGGCGACGAGTGCGGGATTCGACGTTCTTTCGACGGACTACTATGAGGACGCGCTGGATGTCACCCGCGCAAACGTCTTTCGGAATCTCGGAACGAACGCTCGTACGCGCCTGGTCGACTGGCGGCATTTCCCCGAGGACCTCGGCACGTTTGAGTTGGTGTTCGCATCCGATGTGCTGTACGAAAAAGAGTACGCCGAGTTGTTGCCGGTAATTCTGGACCGCCTGCTGCCAGCCGGCGGAACCGCTTTGATCGCCGATCCGGGACGCGTTGCCGCGCCAGCGTTCGTCGACGCGTGCGCTACTCAGGGGCTAGTGGTGCGAGTCAAGGAAACACGCCCGTTCGAAGCTGGTGAGATTAAGCAGAGGATCGATATATACGAGATCGCGCGCGGCTGACGGATTACATCTGCCTGTACTTCGGGCCGCTTCCTCCTTCCCTGGGAGTCCACCGCGGCCCAATGACGTCTGTAGCCTTGCAGTCGATGCAATTCGCGGGACTGACGACCAAACGCTCACCGTCGTGCTCGTAGACTCCCGCAGGACACAAGTGCGAGTAAAGCTCCGCGAGTTCGGGTGTGATGTCGGCTCCCACGATGAGATGCGATGGGATGTCGTCACGCGTTGCATTGCCAGATTTAAAGACAGCATCGAGCTTGCTGAAGGTAAGCTTTCCATCCGGCGCGAACGGCGCGGGCTGAGTCGGCTCACGCGGGACATCGGCGTCCCGGTGCGATTCGATTCTCGCGCCGGGCAATGCGCCGCCAGTCACCGTCATTAGCCCGGCCTTGAGGCCGGCAACATAGAAATTGCTCTCCTGGAACGCGAGACGCATATTGCGACGCCGGTAGAGGTCCTTGGCAATGAAGCTTCCGTCAACCATCGCGTCGTACTCTTTGAGCGATGCGGACGATGTGTCCTTCCTCTTAAGCGCGTCGAACGCCGCGCGCGCTGCGAACATGCCGGACTGCATCGCGTAGTGAATCCCCTTTAGAGACGCGACCTCGACAAAGCCGGCGGAATCGCCCACGATCATCAGCCCGTCCCCGTGGCGCCGCTTCGGCAGCGCGTAGTACCCGCCTTCGGGAATCGTCTTCGCTCCCCACTCGACCATTTCCCCGCTCTCGAGCAGATCGCGAAAGAGGGGATGCAGCTTCATCCGCTGCAGCATTTCGTGGACATCGTCCGACGTGCGCTTGTAGTCGAGTCCGACAACAAGCCCCAGCGCGACGAGATTCCGGCTGAGCGGATACATGAAGCTGCCGCCAAAGCAATCTTTGGGGACCGGCCAGCCGAGCGTATGGACGATCGCGTCTAGGGGCTCGATCGTCTCCCAAATCTCCTTTACGCCGAGCGCGAAGATCTGGGGGTTGTCGGACGGAACCTTCTGCCACTCGAGGTACGCCTGCGATAGCGTTCCGCGCGTTCCCTCGGCCAACACGGTGATCTGAGCGGTGATGTCGGTCGGGGGAGTGTAGCCGCTTCCCGGGTTGCCCGATCTCGCCAGACCCGACGGCGCGGTTCGAACGCCCATCACACGCTGCCCTTCAGTGAGGAGTGATGCCGCCGGAAACCCAGTAAAGATATTGACGCCAAACCCTTCCGCCTTCTCACCCAGCCAGCGCACGATCTCGCAGATGGACGCGATCTGGTAGCCGTGATTCTGCATCGTCGGCGGCGTCGGGATTCTCACTGCACGACTTTCTGTCAGGAAATAGACACGCTCCCCACCCACCGACGAACGGAACGGAAAATCCGCGGCCTTGAGTTCCGGGAAAAGCGCTCGCATGGCGACCGGATTGACCACTGCGCCCGAGAGCGAATGCTCGCCGAGGGCTCCCGCTTTTTCGAGCACGCCGATCTGAACGTCGCCCAGATCTCCGCCAGCGTCGTGGTCGGCCTTGACGAGCCGGGCTAGCGCGATCGCTCCGGCGAGCCCCGCCGGGCCGCCTCCAACGAAGAGCACATCCATCGGAACTGCTTCGGAATCCGGCGGCTCCGTCAGGATCAGCCGCTCTAGCGGGAGTGACGCCTGGTGGGCGCTTGGAAGAACTTTAGACGCGTGGTCGGGCATCAGTGATGCTTCTTCGCCTCGCGTACCGCGTCGGTGAGCGCCGGAATCACCTCGAATACATCCCCGACGATCCCGTAATCGGCAACCTTGAAGATCGGCGCGTCCTTGTCTTTGTTGACTGCGACGATGGTCTTCGATGTGCGCATACCGGCAAGATGTTGCACCGCCCCCGAGATCCCGAGCGCGATGTACAGCTCGGGACTAACCAGCCGTCCGGTCTGTCCGATCTGATCGCTGTGCGGGCGCCAGCCGTCATCGGTTACCGCGCGGGTGGCGCCGACCGCCGCATTTCCGAACGCCGACGCGAGCTCTTCGACGAGCTTGAAATTCTCGGCAGCCTTGAGCCCGCGCCCGCCGGCGACGACGACCGGTGCCTCCGCCAGATCGAGCTTGCCGCCGCCGCCGTGGCGCGTCTCGGTCACCTTGACGCGGGCGGAAGCTGGATCGATTGCCGGCTCCGCGGTCTCCACTCGTCCCGTTTTGGCGCTCCGCGCTGGTGCGATGACATTGGGACGCATTGCGATCACGGCAGGGGTGGCAGCGATCGCAATCGTAGCGATGACTTTGCCGATGTTCATCGGGTGCCGCACAACGATTGAATCGCCTTCGATCTCGAACGACAGCACATCAGTGACGACGCTGACGCCAAGACGAGCCGCCACGCGTGGCGCGAGATCGCGACCCTGTGCGGACGTGCTGAATATCGCGACGCGATAGCCGCCTGACTTTATGCGACCGGCCGCCGTCGCCGTCGCGACCTCAGGACTGTAGTTGGCAAGGCCCGGGTGCTCGACGACGACTATAGCGTCCGCGCCGTAGTGGCCGATCTGCTCCGCCTTGGCGGCGATTCCCGGTGGCCCGAGAAGGAGAGCGTGCACTTCTCCACCGCCCGACTTGTCCGCCAGGATTCGCGCCGCAGCAACCGCTTCGAGTCCGACCTTTCGTACGTCGGTGCCTCGAGATTCGACAAAGGCAAACACTTTCGCCATCAGAGAACCTTTGCCTCCGTCTGAAGAAGTCTTACGAGCTCGGGCACAGCTGCCGCGCCTTCCCCCACTATCCGTCCCGCCTTCCGCTCGGCAGGAAGCTCGAGTTTGCGCACCGTCAGCTGAGGCTCAGAAAGCTGAGCGGGCTTCACCTCGAGCGGCTTTTTTTTGGCCGCCATGATTCCCTTGAGCGATGGCAACCTCGCGGCATTGAGACCTTCGTCGACCGTCAGGACAGCAGGCAGAGGGAATTCGACGATCTCCTGAGCGCCCTCCAACTCGCGTTTGGCGGTGCCTTTTCGGTCCGCGATCTGGAGGGCTGAAATCGCTGTCACGCACGGGAGTCCGAGCAGTTCCGCCGCCATTGCTCCGACGACCCCGTTCGACGAGTCGGGCGCCATTTTGCCAAAGAGAATCAGGTCGTAACTCCGGGTTTTGAGCTCCTCGGCGAGCGCCTTCGCGATCGCGAGACCATCGAACGGCACCCTGTCGGTCTTGAGCTGAATGCCGCGGTCGGCGCCCATGCTCAGTGCTTTCCTGATGGTTTCCTGTACCACATCGGGGCCAAGCGAGATCACCGTAACCTCGCTGCCGGCATTCTTATCCTTCAGTTGCAGTGCGGCTTCCACCGCCCACGCATCGAAATCGTTGATGTCGAATTTGAGCCCCGCTTGATCGACCGACACGTTGTCTGTGCCGATCCTGAAGCGGACGTCCATGTCGGGAACTCGCTTGACGCATACGGCAATCTTCAACGCGTAAGCTCCATGTGAATGATTTCACGTAAAGATACATGGAACGGGCCGCGCTCTCGAACAAACAGGGTCCGGCCGCCACTCGCGTCCGGACCCCTTCGCTCCGCTTCGACTGCAGTCGAACGGAGAATGCCACGCCTTCGTCAGATTCCCGTCAGACGGCTTTCAGTCGATCTAGGAACTCTTCAACCCCGACGTAGAATGGATTCTCACGCAGTACGTTTCCGCAGAACGTGAGCGGGTGCGTCTCATAAGCGCCGTGGACCATGACCGTGCCCGAGACAGAGGCGACATCGTACATGCACATGACGACGCATGGAAACTGCTTGGCTGCGCCCGTCACCTTTGCCTCGAACGCGAGGATATCGAGATCATCGGGCCAGCCGGGCTTGGACCATCCAATGTTGCCGAGCAATCGAATGCAGCCGCAACCCCGTTCAACTGCGCGCTGAAACGTCTCCTCGATGTTCCCCAGCATTTTGTCTCCGCTCGGCCCCCCCGTTATCAACGTCAGCCGTTCCGAAGTCTGGAGGTGATCCGTGTCAATCCCTCGACTGCGCAGCAATGTGACCACCTTCTTGTTGGCATCGTCGTGACCGAACACGACAATGTGGTCGCCGTTTCTGATGCCGACGAGGAGAAACCCCACCGCCTCCTCGAACTGTCTTTCGCTTTCCCAGAAATAGGCGATATGATCGCCAAGTTTCACTCGCTCCTCTCTAAGTCCGAGAGCGATGTCGCCGCTACGGTGCTTGGTTCTCCGCTCTATCATTCGAATGCGCTCAGTCCAGTCACTGCCTGTCCCAAAATCAAGGTGTGAATGTCGTGCGTGCCCTCGTAGGTGTAAACGCTCTCGAGGTTCGCCATGTGCCGCATCGACGAATATTCAGCAAGTATGCCATTGG
>JABXNS010000115.1_pt1 | contig 23654 bp, 21 predicted proteins | sample 7301101 | NCBI WGS metagenome assembly JABXNS01 (sample SAMN14449646, study PRJNA615230) | soil metagenome | isolation source: soil from bare, unvegetated metal-rich iron-sulfur acidic spring small-cell... | place: Canada: Paint Pots Mound, Kootenay National Park, BC | collected 2017-05-25 | reverse complement strand
GCCTGGTCATGCAGCTGGTCTCCACCGACGAAAAAGCGGCTGCGAAGCTGCTCGAAGCCGCGGGCGGCCGCGTGAAAGTTGCGGTCGTCATGGGCCGCAGTGCGCTGACGGCCGAAGAGGCGCGTGCGCTGCTGGAGTCACACGGCGGCTCGCTGCGCCGCGCGCTGCATCAGCCGTAATGTTTGCCGTACTCGCCCTTGCGACCATCGCGTTCGTTCCGCTGGACGATCGTCCGGTCACGCGGCAGTTGCCGCAGCTTTTGGGACGCATCGCCGGCACGCCCGTAGTCGAGCCTCCGACGGCGCTGCTCGGGAATTATCTGGATTTTGGAAAGCCCGACTCCATCATCGCGTGGCTCAACGGTTCGCAGGCAGAGCGCGCTCATCAGTTTGTCGTGAGCGCGGATATGCTGGCATACGGCGGATTGATCGCATCGCGCGTAGCCGAAACGTCTTACGGCGATGCGTATTTTCGTTTACGTTCGCTGCAGCAGCTGCGCCGGCAGCATCCCTCCGCATGGATCGCGGCGTTCGGCACGGTGATGCGGCTCGCGCCGACGGGCATTCCGGCCGTCGGACGCGCCCAGACCTTTTTTGCGCCCTACCCGATCTGGTCGTACATACAGGAGTTCGCCAATCTGCACGACCCGCCGTTGCCGAAAGAAGCGGCGCGCGCGGCGCAGCTGCGCCCCTTAATCGGCGAGCCGGCGCTGCAAGCTTACCTGAATGCGCGCTATCGCGATTACTCGGTCGACGATCTGTTGATCAAGATGACGGCGGCGGGTACGATCGATCGGCTAGCGCTGGGTCAAGACGACGCCGGTCCGATTGGCCTGCACGTCAGGGACGTTCGCGCATTGCAAGCGTCGGTTGCTCAGGACGGGCTGGAAGATCGCGTCGCGATCGAGCCCGGCGCAGACGAACTCGGAATGGCGATGGTTTCACAAGCGATCGCGCGTAGCGCGGGCTGGACGCCGCGCATCGCGGTGGTCTACTCGATGCCCGGCGGCGAAACGATCAACGATCCACTGGAGTACGCGCCGATCGAAGCCGCGATAGACGGGCTGGTCCGTCTCTGCGGGGCGGCGCACGACGACGCGCATCCGGATATCACGTTATTTGTGCGCGTTCCGAATACCGATGCCCCGCACGATGACGACTTGCTCTCGGCGATGCGGGCGCAGGAGCAAGCCGGACATTCGGTCGCCTTTGCCGATTTGACGTTTCTGCAGAACACGTTCTTGGTTCAAGCCGCTTTTGCGCAGCGTCTGCTCGACAGCGGGGTCGCCAGCAAGCTCGATTCGTACGCTTCGTGGAACACCAACGCGAATACGATCGGAACCGCTGTTGCTGAAGCGGTCGCGGCTGGCGCGGGCCGCCGTGCGGGTACCTACGACGCGCTCGCTCACGCGGAGTTTACGTTCGGCCGGATTGTCGACGACTATGCTTTTCACGACTTCGTTCGTCCCCAGATCAATGCGGCGCTTACGGCGCAGGGCGTTACCGACCACACGTATCTGCTCGCCCAACAGGCCGCGCCGATCGCCTCACTCAACCGCGCCGCGCTGTGGAACCGCGCCGCATCGATCCTCAAGCAGCTCTATCCCGGCTATCATATTGCGGCGATCCAAATCACGCTGCCGTGGAATCGCACGTTCGAGACGGGAATCGAAGTCGGACTGGCGCCGAACCTCTAACTCGGAGGCGCGAGGAGCGCGAATCCGCCTTGCGCTGCGACGCGTTCGCCCGCGCGCACGCCGCTCGTGATGAGCGCTTGCGTGCCGTTACGCCGAGCGACCACGACCGTTCGCTGCCCGAACGCCTGCGTTCCGTCCCTGCCGGCGATCTGCACGAAGACGAGCGTTTTCCCGGTTTGCGGGTCTTCCACAATCGCGCTTTGCGGGATGACGATTCCACGGTCGCGGGCCACATCTATCGTGGCTTGAACCGCGCTCCCGCCCGGTGCGCCGCTCGGTATTCCTTTCACGACGACAGTCGCGGTTTGCGTCGTAGGATCGAGGGCCGGTGAAACGCCCGCGACGCGGCCTACGGTTTGCAACCCGGTGCCGGGCACCGTGACGCGCACGGGGTCGCCCAGACGCACGCGTGCCGCATCGGCCGACGTCACGTCGAGCGTCACGTCGCCGGAACTGCCGGGGGCGATTGCGATGACCGGCGTCGCCGTATCGACCGCTTCTCCCGCGCGTTTGTAAATGGCTGTGACGACTCCGTCGATCGGCGAACGCAGCGTCCCGTTGGCGAGATCGCGCTGCGCTAACGCCGCTCGAGCTTGCGCGCTCTGCACTTGCGCTCCGGCCGAGCGCACCTGCGCCGTAGCAGTCTGAGCTTCGGCAAGGTCGGCGGCAAGCTGCGCGCGCGCACTCTGCGCGTCCTTGAGCGGTGCGACTCCGGCAGCATATAACGATTGGGCGCGCCGCACGGCTGCGCGATCGAGGGCAATTTTTGCGCTCGTGCGATCGACTGCGGATTGCTGCGCGTTGGCAGCCGCGACGTTGGCGTCGGCTTGGGCTTGGGACGCGGAAAGGTACAGGCCGCTGACGTCGAGTTGCGCAAGCGACTGGCCTGCGCCGACGTGCTGCCCGATCGTGACGACCGTGCTCGTCAGGATGCCGGGGACCGCGAATGAAAGTTTTGTTACCGCACCCGCCGGCGCACCGATTCTGCCCGTGGCCGAAAGCGTTTCGACGAACGTGCCGGTTCTCGCGGTTGCCAGCGTGACGGCCGGCTGGGATTTCAGCAGCGCGTTCGTGCCATGGGCGCAAGCAGCGAGCGCCGGCAAGATGCACATCGCGGCCGGCAACGTAAAAAATTTCATGGTCCGAGCAACTCTTCCAGCGCGGCCGCAGCTTGCGCTCGCGCGTACATCGCGGTCAGCTCGTCGAGCGCCGCTTGTACGTACGTGCGCCGGGCGTCAGCGACGTCGAGACTCGAGCTGGCACCGCTACGGTATCCGGTTTGCGTTGCGGCGAGCTCTTGCTGGGCGGCGATGCGCGCACGCGTCGCGATCTGCGTCGCGCGGGCCGTTTCGGCGTACGTGCGTGCGGCGTTGCCCACTTCAACGGAGATTTGCTTGCGGATCGCTAAGGCTCGCGCCTGCGCCTGGGCGAGACGCGCGCGTTCGGCGTCGGCCCGGTTGGCGGCCGCTCGCGATACCGGAAAGCTGAGCTGTACGTTTGCCGATGGGCCGCGCACGAATATCCCGGTGTCGGTTCCGGCGGTATATCCGGCGTTGATGACGATCGCCGGCAAGGTTCCGCGCTGCGCAACGCCTACAGCCGCGGCTTCCGCCGCGACGGCCCGCTCGGCGGAGGCGAGATCGCTGCGTTGTGTCAGCGCGCGCATGACGAACGCTTGCGGATCGGCGGTGGCGGCCGGCGGCGGGAACGTGGCGGAAAGATCGAGTTTAACGGGCTCGTCGAGTTCACTATCCAAAGCCGATTGAGCGTTGAGCAAACTCGTCGCAGCTGCGTTGCGGTCGCCCTGTGCGCGCGCGAGTGAAACCTGCGCGCGCACGATGTCGAGACGCGGCGCGTCGCCGGCCTGAAAGCGAAGCTCGGCGGCGTGGAGGTCACGCTCCGCCCCGGCCACCAGCTGGTCGCGCAGAGTAAGCTCGGCCCCGGCTTTCAGCGTGGAAAAATAAAGTCCCGTGGTTTTTATCCGTTCGGTCCGCTGCGCTTCCAACAAGTCGAACTGTGCCGCATCGACGTTGGCTTGCGCTTGGCGCACGAACGGCGAGTAGGTAAAATAATCGCCCAGCGTAATCTGCCCGCCGACCGTAACGAGTCGCTGGGCGATCGTTTGATTGTTGCTTCCGGCTTGGGGCGATTGCGCATAGTTCGCGGTGATCGCCGGCGAAGCCGACGCGCGGGCCGCTGCCAGAAGAGCGGTCTGTTCGCGAACTCGCTCGCGCGCCTGCGTGACGCCGGGCGAGACCGTGACGGCGCGGTCGAGCGCCGCATTGAGCGAGAGTACCGAAAGAACGACTGCCGCGATCATTGAACCACTGCGTCTTTTCCGGCAAAGCCCGCGTAGAGTACCGGTATGACAATCAGCGTGAATGCGGTCGCGGTGGATAGGCCGCCGATAACCGCGATAGCCAGCGGCTGTTCCATCGCCGAGCCTGACCCGATGCCGAATGCCAGCGGCAGCAGCCCCCCAATCGCGGCACATGTCGTCATGACGATCGGCCGGAGGCGAGTGCGGCCCGCGGCGACGAGCGCGTCGTGCACGTCAGCGCCCTCCAGGCGGCGCTTGTTGGCGACGTCGATCAGCAAGATGCCGTTTTTTACGACGATACCGACGAGTAGCAGTATGCCCATGAAAGAGGAGACGTTGAATGGCGTCCCCGTGACGAACAAGGCGGCGGCAACGCCGATAATCGCTAGTGGAATCGCCGTCAGAATGACGAGCGGAAGCCGGTACGATCTGAACGCAGCGAGCATGACAAAGTAAACGAGCGCGATCGCGATCAGCACCACTTGGGCAAATTCGTGAAACGACTGCTGTTGGGCTTCGTACGCGCCGCCGATGCTCGCCGAATAGCCGGGCGGCAAAGCCATTCCTTGGAGTGTCCGCTGCACGCCGCCGATGACCGAAGAAAGCGTGACGCCGGTGTAATTTGCCGTGATCACGATGACGCGCGCGCCGTTGATTTCACTGATGTCGGTCGAGAGTCTACTCGGACTGATTTGCGCGACGGAGTTGAGCGCGACTACGCCGGCGGGCGTGGAAATCAAGCCCGCGGCGGCGTCGCCCTGCGGCGTGACCACGCTGACGCGCACCGGAACGCGGTTGAGCGCTCCGGCCACGTCGGTGGCAATGCCGCCCTGCGCCGAAGCCTGCAAAGCGTTCCCCAAATCGGCCGCCGTGATATTCAACGCCGCGAGCCGTTCGCCGAAAGGTGAAATGCGCATCGTGGGATCGTCGTAGCTGACGCCGGAGAATGCGTCGGCCAATCCCGGCACGCCGGCAATTTTGTCGGTAACGCGGTTTGCGAGCGCGATCAGCGTATCCTGATCCGGACCGCGCACCGTAATTTGTATCGGCGACGGCGCCCCGGACATGTCGTTGATGATGTCTTCCAAGATTTGATGAAAGTCGAACTGCGCCGCGGGGATCGCGGTCGTGTACGCATTGCGCAAGCGCTCGCTGACGACCTCATAGGATGGGCGCGCCCCCGTGCGCAGTCTGACGCGAATGGTTCCTTGCCGCACTTGCGTCGGCGAGAAGCCGTTGGTGTCGATCCCGGTAAAGCGGCCGACCGATTCAACTGCAGGATCGCGCAGGGCGATACGTTCCATCGTCGTTGCCGCCGCGTCGCTCGCCCCTATCGTCGTCCCCACCGGCATGGCGTAGCGGATTTCGAACTGCCCTTCGTCGAGCCGCGGAAGGAAGTCGCTGGGCAGCTTCGCGAGCAGCAACACCGTCACGATGAGCACGACGACGGAACCACCGTATACGGCCGCGCGGTGGCACAAAGCCCAACGCAGCAACGGTTCGTATCGCGCCAGGAGCCTTGCAATGAAGCCGGTATCTTCGGCGTGGTGCGCATTCTCCGGTATCAGACTCTGCGCGAGGATCGGCGCGACGAAAAGCGCGAGGCAAAGCGAGACGATCAGCGAGGCCGCCAGCGTCAGCGCGAGCGCGCGGAAGAAGAATCCGCTTACGCCGGTGAGCAGCAGCAGCGGTACGAAGACGACGACCGTGGTGAACGTCGACGCCGCCATCGGCGCCGCCAACTCGCCCATCGAAACGGTGATGACGTCGGCCTTGCGCATCTCGGGGTAGGCGCGAAAATTCCGCGCGATGTTTTCGACGACGACGATGGCATCGTCGATGATCAAGCCGACGGCAACCGCGAGGCCGCCGACGCTCATCAAGTTCAGCGTTTGACCGAACCGGTTCATGGCGAAGACAGCGATGGCCATCGCGATGGGAATGACGATCGCGGCGACCAGCGTCATGCGCAGGTTGCGCAGAAAGACCAAAATCACCAAAATTGCAAGAAACGCGCCGGCGAGAATGGCGTCGCGAAGGCTGCGTTGAGATTCCACGACCAGATCGGTCTGATCCCAGAAGCTGGAAACCGTAATGCCGGCCGGCAGGTGCGCCGAAAGCGCGGACATCTTGGCTTTGATCTCGGAGGCCATCTTTACGGCGTCCGAGCCGGGCAAACCAAAAAAGTTCAGCGCGACCGCATGTTGCGCATCGTAGCTCACTTGCGATGAGAGCGGTGCAACGCCCAACGTGACCGAGCCGATCTGTCCGACGGTCACCGGGGTGCGGCCGCCGGCCGGAACCACGATCGCCGCTATGGCTGTTGCGCTCTTGACGTTGGCATCGAGCACGAGGACGTTACGCCGGTAATACTGCTGCGCTATTCCAAGCGAACTGACGTTGTTCGCTCCGGACACGGCGTTGGCGACGTCTTGCGCCGCGAGCCCCCGCGCGGCAAGAGCCGCCGGATCGAGCGTAATGTGGTATTCACGCTGTGGGCCGCCGACCATGAGAATGCGCGCGAGCCCCGGTGTGCCGTAGAACTCCGGGAGGAGCGACTGCTGCGCGAGTTCGCGCAGCATCGTCTGTGACATCGAGTGCGCGATCAGCGCGTACGAGACGACGGGCTCGCTATTTGGGTTGACGATGACGGCTTCGACGCTCGTGAGCGACGGAATTGACCCGCGTACCTGCGCGACCGCCTGGTTGACGTATTGCAAATCGAACCGCGCGTCGGTTTTCGGATCGAATGTGACCAGGAATTCGGCGCTGCCTTGCGCCGAATTCGCCGTGACGCGCGTTACCGAAGGCAGACCCAAGAACGCGTTTTCCAATGGGACGGCTACTGCCGTGCGTACCTGATCCGGCGGAAGATCGCCGGCCTCCACGACGACGTCGATGCGCGCGAACGACATGTCCGGGAAGATGCTCGCGGGCGTGGATGTGTAAGCCCACACGCCGATGACGGCGAGCATGGCCACCAAAAACGCGATAGTTTTTCGGTGCTGCAGCCCGAACGACGCGATCTGCAAAGCTTAGTCCGGGTTTTTGCCCTCGGCAATGTTTTCGAGGATCTTTCCCGACTTTGCGTCGACGCCGACTTCGCGCGTCTTGCCGCCCGACTGCACGTCGAAGCTATAGCGCAGAGCGCTGCCGCCTGACTCTTTTTCGAGTTCTTGCGCGACGATTTCCCCGTTCGGGACGGCGCGAAGCGCAATCGCGCGGGCTTTACTGATCGAGACGGTGGCTTGCTTTGCAAGCTGCTGGCCGGGATAGGCCGCAGCGGTTGCGATCGCAAAGCCGAAGGCGGAGGCGAGCGCCGCCGCGGTGAGGATGGTGTTTTTCATAGCCCATAGCATACATCCCGAATGTTACTGGAGCATGAACGGCCTACGCCGCCGGGAAAATCAGGCGCGTTTCCGCTTTCCCCTCCACATTGGACAGCCTGACTTTTCCGCCGAATGCGTGTGCGATCGAATCTGCAACGGCCAGCCCCAACCCGCTGCCGGCTCCCAAAGCATCGCCGCGCCAAAATCTTTCCAGGCCGTGTTCCAATGCTTCGGGCGAAAAACCGGGCCCGTTGTCGAGAACGCTCAGCTCGACCGTGCCACCCGATCCGGTCGCGCGAACTTCGATACGTCCGCCCGCGGGAGCATGCTTCACGGCGTTGTGCAGAACGGCGAGCGCGGCACGCTCCAGTTCGGGTGCATTGCCGTTTACCTGCGTGCGGCCCGAAGCGGCAAAATCCAGCTCGACCATTTTTGCCGCTGCGGCTCCGGCGATCCGCGCGCAAGCTTCGCGCGCGATCGCGTTGAGATCCACGCGCGCGATCTCGAGCGCCCCTGCCTCCGCGCGCGCAACCGAGAGCAGATCGCCGATGAGCGATTCCATCCGGTCGGCTTCCTGAGAGATCGTCGCGAGCGACTGCCGGTAGGAGCCGGCGTCGCGTTCCTTAGCCAGGGCGAGATCGGATTCCGCGCGTATGACGGCGAGCGGCGCGCGCAGATCGTGTGAAGCATCGGCAGTAAAGCGGCGCTGCCGCGCGACCACCTCGTCGAGGGCGCGATGCGTAACGGCGTTGCCGGCAATCCATGCGAGCGCCGCCATCACGAGCGCGGCGAGTAAGAACGCAACGGCGGCCTCGCGGTCCGTTTCTTCGATCCAGTCGCTCGGGCGCCAGACGACGATCTTGCCTACGCGTCTTCCGTTGTTGGTTACCGGAAGCACGAACGCGCGCAATTCGGCCTCCCCGCTTCCGGTGGTGAGGTATGAAGCAGTGGCCGCCGGAACGGTCAACAAGGCCGACGGCGGGACCGAAACGTTCGACAAGACGACTGCACGAGAGCCGTTCACGACCAGGCCGCTGGTTTGCGCGCCGAGCACGGTCACGAATTGGCGCCGGTCGTCGCGATCGATCGCGGGTTGCCCGCTGCGCAGGTCCAAGAGCGCGCTGACGGCCCGCGCCGCGGCGCTCAAATGCGAGTCGAGCGCGCTGCGTTCGCTGCGATCGATTGCGAAAACGGCGGCAGCGGCGAAACAGAGCAGGCCGGCAAAAAGCACTCCGACATAGACGGCGATGAGGCGCAAGCGCAGCGCGTGCGTGTACGTCATTCCGGTCCGAACCGGTAGCCCGCACCGCGAACGGTCTGCAGGACCGAAGATTCGCCGCCCGTCGCGAGCTTCGAACGCAGCCGGCTTACGTAGACGTCCACCACGTTCGACGTCGCTTCGCTCGCCCGGTCGAACATGGCATCTTCGATCGCCCGCCTAGTCACCAGCGCTCCGGCATTGCGTAAGAAGTATTCCAAGAATGCGCTCTCGCGAGGAGTGAGGTCGATGCGGCGGTTGCCCCGGCGAGCAACGCGAGTTCGCAAGTCCAGCATCACATCCCCCGACCACAGTTCGGCGTTCGTGGTGTCGGCCGGCAAGTGGCGGCGCGTGATCGAGCGAAGGCGCGCTTCGAGCTCGCCGAAGATGAACGGTTTTCGCAGGTAGTCGTCGGCGCCGGCATCGAGGCCTTCGATGATATCCTCCGCCGTATCGCGCGAGGTCAGCACGAGCACCGGAGTCTGGAGTTTTCGCCGTCGCAACGATCGCAGCACGTCGAGACCGCTGCGTTTGGGGAGATTCATGTCGAGTACGATGGCGTCGTAAATCGGCGACGAAGCCACTTGCTCGGCGTCGTCTCCGTCGGCGCTCTCGTCGACGATATGTCCTTGCTCCGTGAGGCCGCGCCGCAGCACGTCGCGCAGGCGTGGATCGTCCTCGACCACTAGGAGGCGCACCGCAGCGGCGTTCTTTGACGGGGAGGCCGGGCCCCGCAGCCGAAGGTCCTACCGCCAATCCGCACACCCACTTTAGGAGACGGTCTATGATGTTTTTGCGCCGCACCTTGCTCGCCTCGGCCGCATTTGCGATGCTTGCTGCGGCGCCCGCGTTCGCGGTAGATTACGGCAGATGGTTTTTCTCAACGGCGAACGATCCCAAGCCGCTGCCTTTCAGCGAGTGCGTCAAGCGCGCGCAAGCCGCGATGGCGACGCAGGGATTCGGAGCGCGCGTTGGCGGGACGAATCCCGCATATCTGGACGCAACGTCCGGAGCGGTTTCGGTGACGGCGTTCTGTGTGGGGCAACCGAAGGGGTTTTATTACGTACTGGTCGTCATGAGCGACGATGGTTCCAAGAGCGCGCTCAGCGTCGGCAATGCGATCAACGCCGCGTTCTTCGGATCGGACACGAGCGCCGGCGGTGGCGGAGCGACTGCGACGGGCGCCGGCGGCACCTGGCAGCTCACGTCAAACTGTAAGTTCGTCGGAAGCGGCTGGCAGAGCACGCTCGATTTGTCGCAAGCTCCCAACGGGGCGTTAACGGGAATGGTGCGCAACGATCCGCTGACTCCGGTGGTGGTCGGCGGCCAGTTCACCGGCACAACCATGAACCTCACCCTGCGTCCCGCCGACTGGGCGGATAACATGCAATTGACGGGCGACCTGAGCGGCGGGAAAATCGCCGGCAAAGTGCACCACTTGGGCGGCGACGACTGCACGTTCACCATGGTGCGCACGGCCGGTTCGAGCGCTTAGCTAACGCGCGAGATCGGAGGCGAGCACGAAGCGCACGCCTTCGGCTTGCATTTTCGGATAATATGCAGCGAGCGCGGCCAGCGTGGTTGGTCGCGGATGCCCGATCGCGATGGCCGAGCCGTTCCGTTTTGCAATCTCGACGGTCTGCTCCAGCATCTGCTCCGTGTACGCCTCATCGGCTCGATTATCCAAGAAGACGCTTCGCGACGCTTCGGAAACGCCGGCGTCCCGTGCCGTTTGCGCCGCGACGGATTGAGGGTTTGTGAGCGAATCGATGAAGAAGAGATCGTGAGCTTTGACGATCGCGATGACGTCTTTCATCACGCGGCTGTCGGCGGTGGCTTTGCTGCCTTCATGATTGTTGAGCCCGTGGGCCGTGGGTACTTGCGCGATGTCGTCTTCGGTTTGCGACGCGATCTGCGCGTCCGTCATCGTCGTGGTTATCTCGCCGCGTCCGGCAGTATCGCGTCCGAGCGGCTGCATCGGCAGGTGGAGCATGAGGCCTTTTCCGGCTGCGGCTGCATCGCCTGCGATCTGCGCGGTATACCGCACGTATGGCAGAATGGAAAGCGTCAGCGGAATAGGCAGCGCTAGAAAACCGCGTTCGGTTACGGGCCACTGCCCGCAGTCGTCGATAATGATCGCGACGGTTATGGTTCCGGATGGCGTCGCGGTTGCTTCGGGTGAAGCAGGAGATTGCGGCGCCGCCGTTGCGGCGCGGAGCGGTGGAGCTGCCGTGGCAACTGGCGCCGGCGAGCTCGTCGCAACAGGGGCGACCGGCTGTTGCGGCATGCGATAGAATTGGCCAAAGAGCGCCCATGCAACAAACAGCGCCAACAAAAACGCGATCGTCAGGAAGAGAAGGCGGCGGACCATTGCGGCGGGCATTCTTCGGCCGTGCGTCGGATACCTGAGCATGGCGCTGAAAGTTCCCGTACTGTTCGGATCCATGCGAACGGAACGGCAGGGTATAAAAGCTGCGCGTTTTGTCGTCAACGAACTCAAGAACTACGGCTGCGATCCGGTCCTCGTGGACGCGAAGAGCTACGATCTGCCGGTGCTCGATAAAATGTACAAGGAGTATGACGCCGGAAGTGCGCCGCCGAAGCTGCAACAACTAGCGGACCTCTACCGCTCCGCGGATGGTTTTGCCATCGTTACGGGCGAGTACAACCATGGCGTGCAGCCCGGGTTGAAAAACCTGCTCGATTATTTCTTGGAAGAGTATTTCTGGCGACCGTCGGCCATCATCTCATACTCCGGCGGGTACTTCAGCGGAGCGCGCGCGGCGATCCAACTGCGCGAAATCGTCGCCGAGCTGGGTATGCCTGCCATTCCATCGGCGTTGCCGATCGCGCGCGTCGCCAGCGCGTTCGACGACGCCGGTTTACCCACGGATCCGAAATTCCGTCCACGCAGCGTGGAGTTTTTCAAGGAATTCGTTTGGTATATGGAAGCGCTGGGCGCGCAGCGCGCTAAGGGCGTTCCCTACTAGGCTGGCAGAGCTCGATCAATACGCCCTGGGCGCTGCCCGGATGCAAGAACGCGATGAGATTGCCGTGCGCGCCACGGCGCGGAGTATCGTTGATAAGACGAACGCCGGCCGCTTTAAGCCGGTCGAGTTCGGCCTGTAAGTCGGTAACGCGGTACGCTGTATGATGCAGCTTCGTTTCCGCTTCGCCCCGGTAGCGTGCGACCGGCGAATTTTCGTTAAGCGGACGGAGCAGCTCGAGGATGCAGCCCCCCGCATCTAGCCCCACGGCTTCTATCCCTTGCTCCGCGAGGGTCTCGCGATAAACTTCTTTGAACCCCAGCGTCCCCGTATAAAGGGCGAGCGTCGCGTTCAGATCCTTGACGACAATCGCGACATGATCTATTTCCATTACGCGACCACCTCTCGGGCGCGGTACACGCCGAAAACGTCGCGCAGCACGTTGCAAATTTCGCCGAGCGTCGCGCCCGCGTCGACGGCCGTAATGAACGCAGGCATGAGGTTCTTCGTACCTTGCGCAGCTCCGCGGACTTCGGCGAGCGCTTTTTCGACGTTCTTAGCGTCCCGGCTCTCGCGCAGCTCCTGAAGTCGCTCGGCTTGCGCGCGTTCGATGCCGGGATCGTGGCGCTGCAGCGGGATCTTTGTTTGTCCCGCGCCTTCGGCGAATTTGTTCACGCCAACCACCACTTGTTCGCCCTTTTCGATCGCTTGCTGCGCGCGGTAGGCGGAGTCCGCGATGCGCCCCTGCATCCAGCCGCTCTCGATTGCGGCGATGCTGCCGCCGAGTTCGTCTATTTCGCAAATCAGCGTCTGCGCGCCTTCGATCAACTCGTTGGTGAGCGTCTCGATGTAATAGGAACCTGCCAGGGGATCCACCACGTTAGGAACCCCGGTTTCATAGGCGATGATTTGCTGCGTGCGCAGCGCGACTTTGGCGGATTCTTCCGTCGGGAGAGCGAGCGCTTCGTCTTTCCCGTTGGTGTGCAGCGACTGCGTTCCGCCGAGTATGGCGGCCAACGCCTGCAAAGCAACGCGCACAACGTTATTCTCAGGCTCTTGCGCGGTCAGCGTCGAGCCCCCCGTTTGCGTATGGAAGCGCAACGTATGCGAGCGGTCGTCTTTGCAGCCGAAATCGTCGCGCGTGATGTGCGCCCACAAGTATCGCGCCGCGCGAAATTTGGCGACTTCCTCAAATAGATCGTTGTGTGCATTCCAGAAGAACGAGATGCGTGGCGCGATCTCGTCGAGATCGAGCCCCGCATCGCGCGCGGCCTGCAGATACGCTTTGCCGTTCGCGAGTGTGAAAGCGATTTCTTCGAGCGCTGTCGAGCCGGCTTCGCGAATGTGGTAGCCCGAAACGGAGATGGCGTTCCAGCCGGGAACGTGCGTCGCGCAGTACCCCATAACGTCGGTCACGAGCCGCATCGAATGAGCGGGCGGATAAATGTAGGTACCGCGCGCCACGTATTCTTTGAGCACGTCGTTCTGCACGGTGCCGCCGAGTTTCTCAAAGGGAACGCCGCGGCGCCGCGCGACCGCGAGCAGCATCGCGAATATAATAGAGGCAGGCGCGTTAATGGTCATCGAGATCGTAACGCTGTCGAGCGGGATGCCGTCGAGTAGCGTTTCCATATCGGCGACGCTGTCGATCGCGACGCCGACTTTCCCTACCTCACCACGCGCTTGCGCCGCGTCCGAATCATAGCCGAGCTGCGTCGGCAGATCGAACGCCACCGAAAGCCCGGTTGTCCCGTGCGCGAGCAGATAGCGGTAACGCGCGTTTGATTCAGCCGCGCTTCCGAAGCCCGCATACTGCCGCATCGTCCACAGTCGCCCGCGATACATGTCCTTGCGGACGCCCCGCGCAAATGGAAAATCGCCGGGCGCGCCGAGTTCGTGGGTCGGCCCTTCGATCCGGTCGTACACGGGTTTCAACGGGATTCCGCTGCCGTTTTCGTCGCGAGGCATGCCGGCGGTATTCTCGCCCAAGTGCGTGAAACCGTTTGGCGCCCGCGGCCTAGTCAATCGTTACGAGCGGAGAGTTCGACTCGACGGTTTCACCGGGTTGCGCGTGAACTTTAGAGACTTTGCCCGACTTGTGGGCGCGGATCTCGTTCATCATTTTCATCGCCTCGACGACGGCGACGACCTGGCCTTCGGTCACCGTGGCTCCCTCAGCCACAGGCATCTCGACGACGGCGCCATGCATTGGCGAGACGACATCGTTTCCGCCCGCCGCTGCGCGTTCGCTGCGCACTGCGCGACGCGGCTTGCGTGCTGCTGTTTTGCGCGAAGGTAAATCGATGACGCGGACGTGGTACAGCTTGCCGTTGACTTCGACGGAGATCTCTTGTGAACGTTCCCCTTCGACAGGGCGCGCCTCCGTGCGCCGCTCAGGGTGGTTCGACAAGCTCACCATGACACCGGAGGTCGCCGCCGCATTGGAGGCAGCGAATTGTTCGAGGGTTGATGTTGTATAGGTCGCGTCCGTCACCGGCGGATGATCGCAAAGCTGTCGCAGAAGGCGCAGGGTCGTCGGAACGCCTTCGATGACGTATTCGTCGAGCGCGCGGCGGAAACGTGCGAGCGCCTGTGAGCGATCGGGCGCCCAGACGACAAGTTTAGCGATCATCGAATCGTACTCGGATCCGATCGCGAAACCGGGGAATGCGGCGGAATCGATCCGCACGCCCAAACCTCCGGGCTCGCGGTACGTGGTGACCGTGCCGGGTGCGGGGCGAAAATCGTTGGCCGGATCCTCGGCGTTGATGCGCCCTTCGATCGAATGTCCGTGGAAAACGATTGCGTCCTGATCGTAGGCGAGCCGCTCGCCGGCTGCGGAGCGGATCTGTTCGCGGACCAAATCTAGGCCGCTCACCATTTCAGTGACCGTGTGCTCGACTTGGATGCGAGTGTTCATCTCGAGAAAAAAGAACTCGTCGCCGCTGACGAGCCATTCGATCGTTCCGGCGCTGTCATAACCGATCGCTTTGGCGGCGCGAATTCCGGCTTCGCGAATGCCTTCGCGGACGCGGGATGAGATGGCAGGCGGCGTTTCTTCCCAGAGCTTCTGGTGACGGCGCTGCAGCGAGCAGTCGCGTTCGCCGACATGCAGAACCGTGCCGTGCTTGTCGGCGAGGATCTGCAGTTCGATATGTTTGGGATTCTCTAGGTAGCGCTCGGCGTAGATCGCGCCGTTCTTGAAGTATGCTTCGGCCTCGCGCTTTGCCGTTGAGAGCGCCGCGCCCAGCTCGTCGACCGTGTACGCGACCTTCAAGCCTTTGCCGCCGCCGCCGCCCGAGGCTTTGAGCGCTAACGGCAATCCGTATTGTTTTGCGGCTGCTTCCGCGGATTCCAAATCCCGGATTTCGCCGGTTCCGCCCGGCACGACGGGAACGCCGGTCGCGATCATCGCTTGCCGCGCGCGCATCTTGTCGCCCATCGCATCGATGGCGTCTGGGTGCGGGCCGACCCATGTGAAACCCGCTTCGGAAACGGCGCGTGCGAAGGACGCGTTCTCCGCGAGAAAACCGTAGCCGGGATGGATGTATCGCGCGCTCGAGCGACCGGCGATCTCTAAAATGCGTTCGACGTTAAGGTAACTCTGCGACGGGCTGGCGGGCCCGAGCAGGTACGCTTCGTCCGCCACACGGACATGCATCGCGTCGCGATCGATCTCCGAATATACGGCGACCGTTTGCAATCCCATTTCGCGGGCCGTGCGCATAACGCGTACCGCGATCTCTCCGCGGTTGGCGACTAAGAGTTTTTCCAAACCCGCTCCGGTTCGGCATCATCCAGCGCGCGCGCCGCGTCGCGCCACTTGGAACGCGGCGGCGGAGCTTCGTCTCGCGATTCCAGGAACTCCAGCGCGGCGACGATCGCGAGGATCTCGTCCTCGTCGTTCATTGCGGCGGCGGGTACATTCCCATGGCGTGGAAACCGCCGTCGACGAAATGCACGTCGCCTGTAACGGCCGCGGAAAGGTCGGACGCGAGGAAAACCGCCATCTTGCCTACGTCATCGATTGTCATATTGCGCCGCAGCGGCGCGGTCGCGGCGACGACGTCGAGCATCTTCGAAAGGCCGGCGACTTGCCGGGCGCTCGCGGTCTTTATGGGCCCGGCGGAGATCGCGTTGACGCGAATTCCGCGGTCGCCCATATCGAAGGCCAGATAACGCACGGCCGATTCGAGCGCGGCCTTGGCGATGCCCATGAGATTGTAGTTTGGGACGATCGCGGTCGCGCCGAGGTAGGTCAGCGCCATGATTGAAGCGCCGTCTGCGAGATCTTCTTGCAACGCCTGCACGAGCGCGATCAGCGAGTACGCGGAGATGTCGAGGGAGAGGTTAAAATCGGCCCGGGACGTCGCATGAACCTTTCCCGTGAGAACCTCTTTGTTGGCGAAGGCGATCGAATGGACGACCGCATCGAGTTTGCCGAAATGCGCCAGTGCCGGTGCCAAGCGCGCCAGCGATTCATCCGATGCAACGTCACACTCGATGACGGGACCGCCGCCGAGCTCGGCCGCAAGTTTTGCGACTTCGTCCTTAACGCGCTCGCCTTGATAGGTGAAGGCAAGCTCGGCGCCGTGCCCGCGCATTTGACGCGCGATGCCGGTTGCTATGGACCAGCGGTTGGCAACGCCGGTGACGAGCGCGCGCTTTCCTTTTAATAGGGCCAATCTCTCTCTCCCTCACTTACAGCGGAATGTTGCCGTGTTTGCGCTTGGGGCGCTCGACCCGCTTGTTTGCCAGCATCTCCAGCGATTTGGCGATGACGCGGCGGGTCATGTGCGCCTCCACGACGTCGTCTACGTAACCGCGCTCGGCCGCGATGAACGGGTTGTCGAAACGTTCCCGGTAGTCTTCGACAAGTTCTTGCATTTTGGCGTCTTTGTCTTTGGCCGCCGCAAGTTCGCGCTTGAATATGGTTTTGACGGCGCTCTCGGCGCCCATGACGGCGATTTCGGCCGTCGGCCACGCGACGTTGACGTCGGCGCGGATGTGCTTGCTCGCCATCACATCGTACGCGCCGCCGTACGCTTTTCGTGTAATGACAGTGATTTTTGGAACCGTCGCCTCGGCGAATGCGTAGAGCAGTTTCGCACCGTGGGTAATGATGCCGCCGTATTCCTGAGCAGTGCCCGGCAAGAATCCGGGAACGTCGACGAACGTCACGATCGGAATATTGAAGGCGTCGCAAAACCGTACGAACCGCGCGGCCTTGATCGAACTCTTGATATCGAGCACTCCCGCCAGCACGTTGGGCTGGTTGGCGACGATGCCGACACTCTGCCCGTTCACGCGGCCGAAACCTGTGATGATGTTCGGCGCATAGAGCGCCTGGATTTCGAAGAAGTCGCCGTCATCGAGCACCGGGCCGATGACGGAATGCATGTCGTACGGCTTGTTGGGCGATTCGGGAATGACGCCGTCGAGTTCTTCCACTAAGCGTTCGGGATCGTCTTCGCACGCGTAGCGCGGCGGGTCGTCCATGTTGTTTTGCGGCAAGTACGACAGGAGCGTCTTAGCCAGTTCGCTCATGTCGTCTTCGTCCGAAGCGACCAAATGCGCGACGCCGCTTTTGGTGGCATGCGTCGTCGCACCGCCGAGCTCTTCGAACGTGACCTCTTCGCCGGTGACGGTCTTGATAATCTCCGGGCCGGTGATGAACATCTGACCGATGCCTTCGGTCATGATGATGAAGTCCGTTATCGCCGGGGAATAGACGGCGCCGCCCGCGCATGGTCCGGCGACAAGGCTGATCTGTGGAATCACGCCGCTTGCCTGGACGTTCCGCCAAAATATTTCGGCATAGCCGCCCAAACTGACAACGCCCTCTTGAATGCGCGCGCCACCGGAGTCGTTGATACCTACGATTGGTGAGCCCGTCCGCAGAGCCAGGTCCATGACCTTACAAATCTTCTCGGCGAAAACTTCACCCAGGGAACCGCCGAGAACAGTAAAATCTTGAGAGAAGAGGAAGACTTGGCGGCCATCTATGGTGGCGCGGCCGGTCACGACGCCGTCGCCTAAGAATTCCCGTTCGCCCAGCCCAAACGCGATTGTGCGGTGCACTGCGAAACGATCCAGTTCGATGAACGAACTCGCGTCAACGAGAGCTTCGACACGCTCGCGCGCCGTTCGCTTGCCGCGGCGGTGCTGGGCTGCTATGGCCTCGGCGCCGGCAGGCGCCTGCGAGAGCTCACGTTTGCGCTGCAGTTCTGCGTACTTCGCCTGGTTGCTCCTCACCGATTCTGGCTTGAACGGATGGGCATTTTCTCCTATACGGCGGCTCTTCTGAGATGATCGAGCTCGGTGCACAGAGCCTCCTGCAGCTGATTCTCACCATCGAGAGCGTGGCGATGGCAATCATCGCCGGGTTCTTCCTACTGCTCATGGGCGCAACCAAGGATGAGCGGGGCCGCTGGTGGTTCCGCGGATGGACGCTCTTCGCGTTTGCGCTTGCCGCCGAAGCAATCGGCCAACACAATGCCGGCATCGAGAGCGCGATGGCCTACGTCGGCACGCTGCTGAGTATCGCGGCGGGGTACGGCGCCGTCGCCGGCTGCTACGAATTCGCGAAGGCCAAAGGCGTTTCGCTCTGGGCCAACGTCGTGGTCGTCTTCGGCGCGATCGCGGCGCTGCTGGTAACTTCGCGCACGGATCTCACCGCCGATCTCATCGGCCCCGAAGTAACGCTCTTTGTCTCGATGATCTGCGTCTGCGTTGCGATCTATCCATTTATTCGCGAGCGGCGTCTCAGCGGCGTCCGCCCGATATTCATCTCCGCGCTGCTACTCGCGCTGATGATGGGACGCACGCTCTTCGCGTCGGCAGTTTTGGGCTTTCAGCATGCGGAGCTGAACGCGCTTTACTGGTCGGCGGAAGTCGTGGGTGGCGGCATCTTGGCGACGATGCTCGCAATGGGCCAGCTGATTACGCTGCTCGACGAGCTGCGGATCGAGGTCGAAGACGGGAATGCCGCGTTGAGCCGCGCGCTCAGCAGCCTAGAAGTAGCGGCGAAGGTCGATGCGCTCACCGGACTGCACAATCGCTACGCGTTTTACACGCTGACGGACGGCTTGCGCACCCGAGGCGACCGAGGCAACGTTGTCATTCTCGATTTGAATAATCTCAAGCGCATCAACGACACGTACGGCCACCACAACGGAGACCGCGCGCTCTTGAGCGTCGCACAGCGTCTGCGCGAGGTCGTGGGCGCGCAGGACTATGTGTTCCGATGGGGCGGCGACGAATTCGTCTTGCTTCTCTTCGGGTTAACGCCCGACGAAACGCGCGACCGTATTACGCGCATGGAGCCCCCGAAATCGCTCGACGTTATAGAGGCGCACGAACCCGTGCCGCTTTCGGTCTCGTGGGGAATCGCTCCGTTCAATCCCCTCGACGTGGACGGATCGCTGCGTCAGGCCGATGCGCAGCTCTACGCACAAAAACGTTTGCTCGGCAGCGCCGCGCGGTTCCCGCGATGATTCACGCGCTAACATGCCTGTTGTTTCCGCTCTTCGGCAGCTGCGCGCCGTTCATCGAGTATGCGGCGTCGCCTGGCGCGCTGATCGCAGATCCCGTCTATTACTATGGCCGGCCTGTCATTGTCACCGGCAACGTGGCGCGTTTGCGCCAGCTGCGCGGCGCATCCTTTGGGACGCTTGCGGAGACGTTCTATTTGTGCAATGGCCGGTGCGTCCAAGTCTTCATGCGCGAGCATACAGCGATGTATGAAGGCGAGCGCGTCTCTGTGCGCGGCTTTTTCTCGGTAAACCAACGCGTCGGCAAACTGCTGCTTCACAACGATATCGACGCGGCCGAAATTTTCCCCCGCGTTTAGCAAGTCGAAGGTAAATTAGCCAGTCACAAGCGGCCCCGGCTAGGCGTTCGCGGTTCATGCCCAGGATCGTAGCCGCATTGATGCTTACAGTGCTTTTTACTCCGATTGTGGCCCGTGCCGATACGACCGGAGCCCTGAATGGAGCGGTGTCGGACAGCGCCGATGAAGCACCCCTCGCGAATGTTACGGTCGTCGCGAACTCGCGGCAAGAGCGTGAAGAAGTTAAAACCGATCAGCACGGCAGCTACGTTTTCCTCGATCTGCTGCCCGGACTATACACAGTAACGGCGACGAGGGCAGGTTACGAGCCGTTCGCGGCCGGAGTGGCCGTCCGTCCGGGGAGCGAGGTCACCCTGAAAATTGCGCTGGTCCGAATGTTGAAAACGGTCGTAGTCGATTGTTTTTGTCCGCAGCCGCTCTTCCAGCCATCTATCGTGCCGGACGAATACCGAATCCGACACTGGAACGCCCCGTCTTTTGATTTCGTCGATTCGGCTGTGCCGTTACTTTTCAGCGTTCCAGGAATCACTTTCGGCATGGGCCCACGGATGATGCGCTAGGATTCCTTACGGTACACCGGAAGGTCAAGACGTGGAACATACGCTCTTTATTGTGGTGATCAGCGTCGTGCTGGCGTTACCGATGGTAGCCGCAATTGAAACGGGCTTTGTTTTTACCCAATCGGATGGAACGCGGCGGACACTTTACGCGGTAGCCGCGGTTTGGTACGCTATTTTTCTGTACTTATTCTGGCATGCATTGCCGGCCGCGGGATGGTTTTACGCGATCCCGCAGTTGCTGGTGGCCTTCGTCTACATCACTACCAGATTCCGAGCAGCGCCTTCACATCGTCGCTAGCCATTTCCTTAGGATCCCAAGGTGGCGTGAACGTGATGTCGACGACGACGCCTTTGACGCCCTCGATCGCTTTGACGCGATCTTCGACCGATTGCTTGAACATCGGACCGACCGGACACATCGGCGATGTGAGGGTCATCGTCACGACGACGTGCTCCCCGCCCTCGCCTGCAACGGCTACGTCGTAGACGAGCCCAAGCTCCAAAATGCCGAGCTGCAGCTCGGGATCTTTGACTTCCGCTAGCGCTTCGCGAACTTGATCGACCGTTGGCATCGTAGCCCTTTCTTGCGGCCCCGCGAGGCCCTCGCCTTCGAGTGGCAAAAACTCCGCCCATGCGTCCTACACTGTTACTCGCTGCAACCCTCGCGGTGCTCGCGGCGTTGCCGGTTCGCGCTTCGGCTTCCGTTTCGGTAGCGGCCGGCGGCTTCACGACAAATGCCCCCACCTCGACCGGGGGCGCAGTAATCCTGAGCAGTGGCGCTTCGATTCCGGCCGTCCCCCTGGAAGTGCAGGCGTCGTTGCTGACCGCGATCAGCGGCGGCGGGGGGTATGCCCTGACGGGCGAGATTCGCGGATTCACGGGCGGCGGGTTCGGCGGCGCCTATATTGGGGCCGGCGGCGGAATCGCCAACCTCTCACTCGACCGCAAGGCCGGAACCGTATTCACGGTCTTTGCAGGGAAGTCGGTTGCTCCGTTTACCTCCATCGAGCTAAGGGTCTACCGGCAGACCGGCGACTTTGGGGCGACGGCCGGCTTCGTGGGGCTTCGCTTCAGTTTCTGAGCAAAGTGAGCGCAGCTGGTAACACAGGAACCGTGTTAGTAGTTCAACCTCTAGGAACCCAGGCGGGTATAGGGCAGTAGGAGAGACAGAACATGTCGATGTGGGAACCGTTCACCGAGCGCGCGCGGCGCAGCATTGTGCTGGCTCAGGAAGAGGCCCAGCGGCTTGGTAATAATTACATCGGCACCGAGCACATTCTGCTTGGGATCATCTCCGAGGGTGAGAGCTTGGCGGCCAAAGTGCTCGAGACGCTCGGGGTCAATCTTGCCAAAGTCCGCCAAGAGGTAGAAGCGATCGTCGGCCGCGGCGGCCAGACCGTCCAGCAAGAGATGGTCTTCACGCCGCGCGCCAAGCGCGTCATCGAGCTGGCTTTCGAAGAGGCGCGGCAGCTCAATCACAACTATATCGGGACCGAGCATCTCCTTTTAGGATTGATCCGCGAAGGCGAGGGTGTCGCGGCGCGCGTGCTGACAAACCTCGGAGTGGATCCGGCGAAGGTTCGCGTGCAGACGACCTCGCTGCTCGGCGCGGAAGGTCAGCCGTCGCCGCCCAAAGGCAAGAGCAAGACGCCGACGCTCGACGCATATGGCCGCGATCTCACGCAGCTGGCGCGCGACAACAAACTCGACCCCGTGATAGGCCGGGCCAGCGAAATCGAACGCGTGATCCAAATTCTCTCGCGGCGCACGAAAAATAACCCGGCGTTGATCGGCGAGCCCGGCGTCGGAAAGACCGCGATCGCCGAAGGCTTGGCCCAGCGCGTGATCAAGGGCGACATTCCCGAACCGCTGCGCGACAAGCGCGTCATCACGCTCGATCTAGCCGGCCTCGTTGCCGGAACGAAGTACCGCGGTGAGTTCGAAGAGCGTATGAAACGCGTCATGGACGAGATCCGTGGGGCTGCCGGCGAGATCATCCTGTTTATCGACGAGCTGCACACGCTGGTGGGCGCCGGCGCGGCTGAAGGCGCGATCGATGCGAGCAACATCATCAAGCCTGCGCTTGCGCGCGGCGAGCTGCAGTGCATCGGCGCGACGACGCTCAACGAATTTCGCAAGCACATCGAAAAGGACTCAGCCCTCGAGCGGCGGTTTCAGCCGGTCATGGTTGGCGAGCCAAGCGTTGAGGAGACCGTCGAGATTCTCAAAGGCCTGCGCGACCGTTACGAAGCGCACCACAAAGTGCAGATCACGGACGAGGCGCTGGCTGCTGCCGCGCGCTTGGGCGATCGCTACATCACCGACCGCTTTTTGCCCGACAAAGCGGTGGACTTAATCGACGAAGCCTCTTCGCGCGTCCGGCTGCAATCGACGCTGCCGCCGCAAGAGGTCCGCGACGTTGATGCGCAATTGCGCAAACTGGTCGCCGAAAAGGAAGCCGTCGTTAAAGCGCAAGAGTTCGACAAAGCCGCCGAGTTGCGCGATCGCGAAGAAAAATTGCGGCTTGAAAAGGCGCGCCTCGAACAAGAGTGGCAAGACAAACGCGCGCAAAGCGACAAAATCTTTAAAGTTACGGAAGAAGATATCGCGCACATCGTCTCTTCGTGGACGAAGATTCCGGTCAGCCGGCTCGCGCAAGCCGAGACCGAGAAGCTCCTCAACATGCAGGAGTCACTGCACAAACGCGTGGTCGGGCAGAACGAATCGATCGAAGTCGTCACGCGCGCTATCCGGCGTTCGCGCGCTGGATTGAAAAACCCGAGCCGCCCGATCGGCAGCTTCTTATTCCTTGGTCCGACCGGCGTCGGCAAGACCGAAGTCGCGCGCAGCGTCGCGGAGTTCTTATTCGACGATCAGGAATCGATGATCCGCATCGACATGTCCGAGTACATGGAGAAGTACGCGGTCTCGAGGTTGGTCGGCGCGCCTCCGGGATATGTCGGCTATGAAGAGGGCGGTCAATTGACCGAAGCCGTGCGGCGCCGTCCGTACGCGGTCGTGCTGCTCGACGAGATCGAGAAAGCGCATCCCGACGTCTTCAATCTGTTGCTCCAGGTGCTCGATGACGGCCGCTTGACCGATTCTCAAGGCCGGCAAGTCGACTTCAAAAATACCGTCATCGTGATGACGTCGAACATCGGCGCCATCGGAATGCAAACGACCGCCGATATCGGTTTCCGCACGCAGAAGAATACGGAAGAGGACGAGCTGCGCGCGTACGAGCGCATGAAGAACAAGGTGCTCGAGGAAGTGAAACACACATTTCGGCCGGAGTTCCTCAACCGTCTGGACGAAACGGTCGTCTTCCATCAGCTGACGCGTCCGCAGATCGAGCAGATCGTCGGACTCGAACTCGAGAAAGTCATGCGCGAAGTCAAGGCTCAGGGCATGGAACTCGAAGTTGCGGAAGAAGCGAAGGGGCTGCTCGCGCGTAAGGGCTGGGATCCGCAATTTGGCGCACGGCCGCTGCGCCGCGCGATTCAGCGCGAAGTCGAAGACGAACTCGCCGAAGAGATGCTGCGCGGACGGTTCGGCAGCGGCGATCGCATTCTCGGAGAAGTCGATCCGGACAATCCGGAAAAAATGCGCTTCAGCAAGATTCCGGGCATCGAGCCGCCTCCGCCGCGCGCGC